>Ga0114980_10000040_pt1 | contig 78778 bp, 71 predicted proteins | sample S_140806_EF_Meta_FD_87018 | JGI IMG/M metagenome (GOLD analysis project Ga0114980, IMG submission 87018) | Freshwater microbial communities from Lake Simoncouche, Canada to study carbon cycling - S_140806_EF_MetaG | ecosystem: Environmental > Aquatic > Freshwater > Lake | place: Lake...
CTGTAATCCCGCTGCCATAAGTGCAACTTGTAAGGCATCAGTTCCGTTTGCACATGGAATAACCTGACCTGACCCAAGATACTGGGCAAGATTTTCCTTAAACCGGTTTACAACTGGTCCACCAATAAACATTCCAGAACGGATTACCTCCAGAACTGCCTGGTCGACTTCTTCTTTTATGTGGCTGTACTGCGTAAGCGTATCAACCATCTGAATTTTTACTTCACCCATTTTCCTTGGTAACTATATCTTTTTCTGTTTTTAAATAAATTTCGCCACTTTCAAGACAAATTGCCCTGTTTTGAAGGTCAAATGTCAATGGATGTCCATATTCACTCATCCAACCTTTTTGAATTGCTGGATTTCCGTAAACAAGAGCATAATCCCCAAAACTTTTAGTAACTACTGCTCCTGCGCCAACAAAAGCGAACTTTCCAAGCTTTATACCACATACCAAAGTGGCGTTTGCTCCAATTGAAACACCCTTACCTAAAAGTGTCTGTCTGTATTGGTCCTTTCGTGCAACTCCAGATCTAGGATTGAATACATTGGTAAATACTACTGAAGGCCCTATGAAAACAAAATCCTCGCATTTTACACCTTCGTAAATGGATACATTATTCTGTACCTTAACATCATTTCCAATTTCAACGCCATTAGCTATGAAAACATTTTGACCAAAGGAACAACGTTTCCCAATTTTGGCTCCACCCATGATATGACAAAAATGCCATACTTTAGTTCCCTCGCCAATTTCGGCCGAGGCATCAACAAAACTGCTTGGATGTACGAAGTAGGATTTATTTTCCAGTTCCGGAAACATAGGATTTTTGCTCAACCCGGATTAATTTGCCAAAGTTACCTAATGAAGACGAGATTCCTTATTTGCTTTCTTTTTTTACTTTCAGGCTCATCCCTTTTCGCTCAAAAAAGTATTCAGGATTCCTGTATTTCAATGGTAATGATCAATGTAGGATATGGAGGCTATATCCCTGGTGGAACTTTAGGAGACAGGTTTGGCTATACTTCCCAGGTAGGAGGTGAAGTAGGGTATAAATTAAAAAATAACCTTTATGCCAGCCTTGGAGGCCAGTTTCTGTTTGGAGATGTCGTTAAGGAAGGGGATTTTCTTAAAAGCATTCGACTGAGCAATGGTTACATTATGGGCGCGGATGGCAGGTACGCAACAATAAGATATTATGAAAGAGGGTATGCCATTCCATTAAGAATAGGATATATTTTTAATAAATTAAGCTTGTTTAAAACCAACCCTAACTCAGGCGTTTATATCGAATCAGGAATTCAGTTTATTCAACATAAAATAAGGATTGAAGTTATTGGAAATAATGTCCCTGCTTTGGATAATAATTATAAAAAAGGGTATGACAGACTAACCAATGGCCTTGGATTGTTAGGGTCTGTTGGTTACCGCTTTTTTGGAAATAAAAGGTTGGTTAATTTTTACCTTGCTCTCGATATGAGCGCAAATTTTACAGCTGAAAGAAGAGATTACAATTTTGACCTGCTAGGAAAAAATGATCAACAAAGAACAGATATCCTAACAGGTTTCAGAGCTGGCTGGACCTTGCCGCTTTACCCTTCTGCGCCTGAAAAAAAATACTTTTATTAGGATGATGCTGCTATACGAAGCAGGAATCAAATTCTATGGAGGATTGATCTTTCTGGCTTCTACTTTTTATTCCAAAGCTAACCTTTGGATTCAGGGCCGAAAAAACTGGAGAAATACTCTTTCAAAAAAATATCCCCAACAAAAAAAAGTAATCTGGTTTCATTGTGCATCAGTTGGTGAGTTTGAGCAAGGCAGACCATTAATTGAAAAAATTAAAACAAACCACCCAGATTATTTTATCTTACTTACCTTTTTTTCTCCTTCTGTTTTTGAGCTTAGAAAAAATTATCCCTTTGCTGACTTTATTTGCTACCTCCCTCTGGACACAAAGAAAAATGCAAAAGACTTTATATCTCTGGTAAATCCTGAATTAGTGATTTTTGTGAAATATGAAATCTGGTTGAACTTTTTGTTTGAATTAAAAGAAAGAAATATTCCAACAATATTAATCTCAGCATATTTCAACGAGAAAAGCAACTTTTTTAAAGGTTTTTTGAAACATCTCTATTCTGAAGCGTTTCAATCTTTTAAAATAATTTTTACTCAGGATAAAGCGACTAGAGATTTATTTAAAAGTGAAAACATTAAAAGTCAATGTATTGTAGCTGGTGATACTAGATTTGACAGAGTTTTAGAACAAGCTCAAAAATCTTTTTCACATCCAGTTCTAGAACTTATGACCGTAGATTCAGATGTCATGGTTTGTGGTAGCACCTGGCCTTCAGACAGAATTGCGTTGAGTCCTTTAATTCAGCAAGAATTTCCTGAGAAAAAATGGATTATTGTCCCTCATGAACTTCATGAAACAGATTTGAAGGCATGGGAACAACTTTTGCCGGGTAAAACTTGCAGGCTATCTGGTTGGAAACCCTCAGACCCTGTTCCTACAATACTACTGTATGATAAAATGGGAGATCTTGCCCTATTATACAGGTATGGAAAAGTTAACTTTGTAGGAGGTGGTTTTTATGATGGTATTCATAACCTGTTGGAAGCAATAGTGTATGGTTCTCCAGTAGTTTTTGGACCAAAATTCCAAAGATTTAAGGAGGCTTTCGATCTAATAAACTTAAATATTGGATTTTCTGTAAAAAATCCAGAAGAACTAAAAATAAAATGCATTTCTCTCCTAAACTCAAACCTATATCCGTGTAAATCTACAATTTTGGAATATTTTGAAACTTATTCAGGAGCTACAGATAAAATTTATACCTGTTTATTGAATGAAAAATTAATTTTATGAAAGATATTATTCAAGCAATTGTAATTCGTTCTACAGGCTCATGGTATAAAACAAGAGATGATGAAGGGAAAATCTATGATTGCAGACTCAAGGGGAAAATCAGACTTCAAGATTTAAAATCTACCAATCCGGTTGCAGTTGGAGACAGAGTAGAAATTCAACTTGGAACAGAAAATGATAGTCATTGCATATTAGGAGTGCTTCCAAGGAAAAATTATCTGCTGAGAAAATCCGTTAAACTTTCCAGCCAGGTACATATTCTTTGCTCAAATATTGATCAATTGATCATTATGGCATGCCTGACTCATCCTTTTACACCACTTGGTTATATTGACAGAGCCTTGGTATCTGCAGAAGCATATCATATTCCAGCATTAATAGTGTTTAACAAACTGGATTTGATTCATCAGGAAGGCATGGAAAAAAAACTCAAGGATTACCTTTCAGTATATTCTTCCATTGGATATCCCTGTTTGTCATTTATTGCTTCTGATTCCAACTACAAATCAAAAGCAATTGATCTTTTGAAAGACAAAACTTCCTTTGTTATCGGTCATAGTGGGAGTGGAAAATCAAGTTTCATTAACCTGGCAGAACCAGAATTAAAATTAAAAACCGGAGCCATTTCGCATTATTCCGAAAAAGGAAAACATACCACCACCTTTGCTGAAATGTTTCCTTTATCATTTGGGGGATATATCATTGATTCACCAGGATTTAAGGAAATGACCTTAACAGGGTTTGAACGGAATGAAGTTTCTCATTACTTCCCTGAAATGAGAAAGTTGTTGGTTAAATGTAAATTTAAAGACTGTCTTCATCTTTCAGAACCGGGATGCGCTGTCCTTGAAGCTCTGGATAAGGAAGGTATTGCAGAAAGCAGGTATCACACGTATCTTGGAATGCTGGAAGAATCAGAGGCATGAAAACTGTAGTACAAAGAGTTTCTGAAGCGCATGTATCCGTTGATGGAAAGGTGGTTGGCGAAATTTCCCATGGTATATTGGTTCTTTTAGGTTTTGCCCCGGAAGATTCAATGGATGATTTAAATTGGATGATTAATAAATTAATTAATCTTAGGATTTTTAAGGATAATGAAAATAAAATGAACCTTTCCGTACAAGATATAAAAGGGTCCATTTTGATTGTGTCTCAGTTTACTTTGTATGGCGATTCCAAAAAAGGAAACCGGCCTTCTTTTGTTTCGGCAGCTGGCCCGGAAATTGCTATTCCACTTTACAATTCCTTTATTTCTTCCTTGAAAGATTCCTTTTCTGGTACTGTAGAAACAGGAATTTTTGGGGCAGATATGAAAGTTTCATTAATCAATGATGGTCCAGTTACCTTAATTATTGAAAACCCTCAGAAAAATCAATAATGGAAGAAATTACACTGCAAAAGCTGCAAATTCAGGTTGACCAATGGATTAAAGAACATGGTGTGAGATATTTTTCTGAATTGACCAATATGGCAATACTTACCGAAGAAGTAGGTGAAGTTGCCCGAATAATTTCAAGGAAATATGGAGAGCAGTCCTTTAAGGAAAATGAAACAAATGTCCATCTTGGCTCAGAATTGGCGGATGTCCTATTTGTGGTTACCTGTCTTGCAAATCAAACCGGAATTAACCTTACTGAGGAAATGCATAAGAATTTTGAGAAAAAATCGAATAGAGATAAGGACCGTCACAAAAACAACGACAAATTAAAACCATAAATGAAAATGCGTTTTCTTAGATTAATTTCACTATTAATTTTAATTATTTTAATGCCTGGAAAAGCTCATTCCTGGGGATTTTGGGCACATAAAAGGATTAACCGCCTTGCAGTTTTTACACTACCTCCGGAAATGATTCGGTTTTATAAGAAAAACATTGAATTCCTTTCTGAACATGCCGTTGATCCAGATAAACGTAGATACGCTGTTGAAGGGGAAGCTCAACGACATTTTATTGATGTTGATCATTATGGTACTTATCCCTTTTCAAATGTACCTCATCGATGGAGAGACGCTGTTTCAGCTTTAACTGAAGATACTTTGCAGGAATATGGAATTGTTCCTTGGCATATTCCTGTAATGGTAAACCGACTAACCGATGCTTTTAAAGAAAAAGACATTCTGAAAATTCTAAAAACTTCTGCCGATCTGGGTCATTATGTGGGTGATTCACATGTTCCATTACACACTACTGAAAATTATAATGGCCAAATGACCAATCAAGTTGGAATTCATGGTTTTTGGGAATCTCGATTACCTGAACTCTACGGCGAAAATTATAATTATTTCGTGGGAAAAGCTGTGGTTCTTAAAGATCCACTTGAAACTGCCTGGAGTTCTGTTTTAGAAAGTCACCTTGCGCTGGATTCTGTACTAAGATTTGAAAAATGGCTGAATGATTCCTTCCCTTCAGATCAAAAATACAGTTTCGAAAATAGGAATAATGTATTAACCAAAGTGTATTCCACCTCCTACTCATTTGCTTACCATCAAATGCTGGGTGGACAGGTTGAAAGAAGAATGAGAACAGCCGTTTATCGTCTTGGGTGCTACTGGTACACTGCCTGGGTCAATGCAGGACAACCAGATTTAGATAAACTGATGCTAAAAGATAATGAAATGGAAGAAGAAAAATTTGACAGAAAACTTCAGATAAAAGATCGTGAGGCATTCAACTTTATCGGTCCGATTCTGCAAGAAGACATGTTTGTATGTTGTATGCATCACACAGAAATGGAGGCAGTACAAATTCCAAAAACCAACCCTAACCTAAGTTCAGGATGGCTTTTAGCTGTTAAACAGGCAATAATAAATTGGATTACCTGTTAGATGGTTTGGTTTAGATTTAAAATTTTAGTTTTCGTTTTCGTCCCAAATAATGATTGTAACAGCAAAAGTCTGATCCTGCTGTGCACGAATTAATTGCTCTTGAGAAAGAACAGAATTCTTCCTAATCATTTTGTCCAATTTCTCAGGAGATACCCCAGGAGTTAAATACCCGAGCATCATGAATATTGATAATAAAAGAGATACCATAACTTTGCTTCACTTAGTATACAAAATTTCAAATTATTTTAAGAATCACAAAAGAAAGCTTTTCGTCAATTTTCATGTGGTTATTTATTATGTTTTTTTTGTAAATTGCTTATAATTAATATTTTAACTTAAATGAAAATCTTAAATGAATTGATTGAAGTACTTCAATCTGAAGAAATTAGACTTCTTAAAAGACTCTATTTCAACGGAAACGATGAATTTGAAACCAAAGGGTTGGACCTTTTTAATCTTATGCGTCTAAAACCTGAGGTAAGTGACAAAGAAGCTTCTGAAAAAATCTATGGGAAACCTAATCCTTCAGCATTCTCTGAACTTAAAAAAAGATTAATTAAAAATATTCAGGATGTAATTCTACTTAAAGGAGGTGAAAAATCCCTCCAATTAAATTTTCATCAGGAACTAATTGACTGTAGAAAAAAAATAATAATAGCAGATATTTTGCTTAACAGAGGTGCCAAAATTTCTGCTAGTCAATTACTTGAAGATATTTCCAAACAATCTGAACATTTTGATTTTCCAATAGAACAAATACAGTCTGATGATTTACGCAAGAATATAATTGGCCATGCAGAAGGTACAACAAATTATGAAATTATTGCGCAAAAAACATTTATAAATTTTAATAAGGCAATAAAAATTGCAAAATCTAAAGACCTCTTCAAAAGCATTTCCCTACAGGTTTACTTTCAGGCAAATAAAGAAATCCAGTTAAAAGTGCAGTCAATTGAAAACCTTGAAAGGCTAAAAAACATTTACAATGAAACCAAATCACCCAATGCTGGTTTCTATTATTATCTAGCAGGAACTCATTGCTTTCAACTTTTAAATGACACTGAAACTGCACTTAAATTCGCTAAATCCTTTCTGGAGTTGGTGAAAAACAATGATGCAGTTCACTCAAATGCACGTGTAGGTGGTGCAAACATTGAAATAGCTGTAATTTTAATTAATAAGGAAGAATATAAAGGTGCCATACCTTATATAAAGGAAGCTCTGGCAAATTTTAGAGAAGGAAGTGAAAATTACCTTCAAACACTTCAGGTACAATGGCTAGCCTACTTTCATAATGAAGATTTAGAAGATGCTGCCAGATTGCTTAAAACAGTCATTACTCCTGAATTATATAAAAAACCTAAAATAACCAGAGGTAAATGGCTTTATTTTGAGGCCTTTCTTGAATTTAAAAAGAAAAATTATCGTAAATCATTAGCCTTGATTTCTAATTTAAAAGAGCTCCGTCAGGATAAATCAGGGTGGCTCCTTGGGTGCAAATTACTTGAACTAATGAATATGATAGAAATAAATGATCCTGAACAATTGGAATTTTATAGTCTTGGAACTTTAAAAAAATTGATATCTGGGTTAGAAGATGCCAATACTAAAAGAATTAAATTGATATATTCCATTCTTAATAAAATTTTAAAAAAGGATCTTTCTTTTGAGGAAGCCTTTAAATTTTGTAAGAAAGAATTAGAAACCCTTTCTGAAGGACAGGAAGAGTTTCATTGGAATCCAACAGGATTTGAATTAGTAAAATTTGATGAATGGTTCAGGTCAAAACTGAACCCACAATTCCGCTTTGGTTAGCGAAGAATTCTGACAGTTGCATCCTGCTTATCCTTGTATTCAGGGAGTAACTGATCATTGTAATAATAATTAATGTAGGAGAAAAAGGTTTTACATTTATCTGCCTGCATTAAAAACTCAACTCTGAAATAATCATTCAGATTCGTATTACTTTCTTGTAGAAGATACGTGTATTTATATACTTTTCCAACAACTCTGCCCGTTCCCCAAATAAATGGACCACAATATCCTGATAATGGAACGCATGGTGTTTGATATGGCTCTGTATAAGTACCACTAAATCCTAAAGAATCTAAAAAGACCCTAACTAAACCAGGATTATAATTCAGACCAATTGGATTTGGATCCGGTAGCAAGAGGTTGTAAGAACCAGTGGAATCCTGATAATAATATTCTATTTTAAAGTTTTGAATACCATATTCCTCTTTACCGTCATCAGAACAAGGTTTCTGGCACGAAATTAAGGCTAAGGAAAAACCAAGAATAAGTAATATTAGTCGGTATGCTTTAAATGGCATTTTCAGCTGATTACGAAAAGTAAATTTACGATTTATAAAATCATTTCCCAAACGAAAGTAATTTCGAACTTTAAATGCCACAAATTAATAAAGGCCCGGAATGGGAAACTCAAGTTCTTGATAATGGTCTCCAGATCATTTTTTCAGAAATTAAAACAACCCGTCTGGTTCATATAGGACTGTTTATAAATACAGGTTCCAGAGATGAACCAGAAAACCTCAATGGTCTTTCTCATTTTCTTGAACATATGTTGTTCAAAGGTACCAAAAGGAGAAGTTCTGGCCGGGTTATCGAAAGGCTTGAATCAGTAGGTGGAGAAATCAATGCATTTACTACCAAAGAAAAAACATGCATTTATGCTACCGTTGCTTCTGAATTTTTAGACAGAGCTATTGAACTATTTGCAGACATAGCTTTTCAATGCACTTTCCCTGAAAAAGAAATTTCAAAGGAAATTCAGGTTATTTCTGAAGAAATTGAAATGTACCGCGATAATCCTGAAGAAGCCATTCAGGAAGATTTTGATATGCTCCTTTTACCAGACCATCCACTTGGTCGGCCTATTTTAGGTACTAAAATCACCTTGAAAAATCTTGATAAAACCTCAGTTCAGAATTGGTACCATTCTTCCTTAAATCCTGGAAATATGCTTTTAGGAATATCAGGAAATGTGCCATACTCAAAGGTTTTAAATTCTGTTAATAAATATTGGAACATCCCTTTTTCAGTACTTGACAATAAACTCACTAAAAGGAAACCTCCTTTCCCTTTCCAAAAATCCCAAACAAATGTCGAATCTTCAGGGAATCAGTCTCATTTAATAATTGGTTCTGTTGCTGGTGGGTATGATCATCCTGATTATTATACTATGCTTTTAATTTGTAATTTTTTAGGTGGTCCAGGAATGAGTGCCCGCTTAAATTTACTTATCCGGGAAAAATTTGGGCTAGCATATAATATTAGCAGCTTTTATAATCCTTATACAGATTGTGGTATTTTTGGTATATATGCCGGAATGGAAGAAAAAAATATTAAAAAAGTAATTTCTTTGATTAAGAGTGAATTATATAAGTTAATTGAGATTCCGATATCTGATCATCAGTTAAAAAAATTTAAAAAACAGTTGGTTGGACAAACTTTAATCGCATCAGAAAACCTGATGAATCAATTAATGTATGCTGCAAGGGAACAACAAGATCAAGGTTTTATTTTGGGTATGGATCAGTTTATTGAATATATAGAAAGTATAAATAGTCAAAAAATTATAGAATGTGCAACAAAATGGTTAAATCCCGAAACGCTGTCCGAAATTATTTATTTGCCTGAAAATCAAAAACGATAATTCAAACCAGTCGTTAATCCAAGTGAGGAATTTGAAACTACTTGTGTATTAACAAGGAATCTTCTGAAAGTTGGTTCCATGCTAAATGAAAACTTGTTTTTAATTCTGTATTCACCTCCTGCGCTTACAAGAAAACTGGAATTTCCACCTACAATATTTGCTGATATACCAGCAGAAAGGTAATATAACAATCTTGATTCATTTAAATCATACCTGATAACCAAAGGAATATCAACCAATTGAGATCGTTGAACTACAGGCTGAGCTGATCTGGCAGGATAAATCGATGCAGAAAAATTATCTCTGGCATCAGGCAGAATTTGATAATTGCCTCTATCAGCATATAATACACCTGATTGGAATGTCCATCTGCTTCCAATTGAGTACCCTAACCGAATACCTGTTGAAAAGGCTAGCTGATCCTGAATTGTAGAACCTGTTTGTCCTGAATTTTGACCTATTCTAATATCCGGAGAGAAGGTAGATGCAAGTAGCCATTTTGCTTTTTGAGAATCATCTTGGCTAAATTCGTCATTATTAAACACAAATGGTGCAGCATCTGCTATAGCAGGTTTCGCTTTATTGGAAGTTGCCTGAACTTCAATTTTCTCTTTCAAGGTATCTGGATAACTGACAATTTGAGATTTAGAAAAGTCTATCCAATTGTTGTTTTTATAAACAAATTGATCCTGAAAAGTGGTTTTATTATTGAGAAAGTTAGTTGTAAATCCGTAAGCAAAAATGTTTTTCTCAACAGATCCGATTTTATTTGGTTGATTAAAAACTCTATTAGCATTTACAATTTGCAGGTCCTTATCTATAGTAGTTTTATCTTCAAGATTTGTAAAATAAGGTCTTTTAGAATTCCCTAAAACCCCCGAATAAAAGGCGGGAGCTTCTTTCGGTATCTTTAGTTCAGAATTAAAATTGTAAAAATATAAGGAGATTGCTAAAAAAGCAGCTACCCCATATGCCCAATAAAATATTCCGAATTGTTTTTTCTTTTCGCCCGATTTTAATGCAGAAAAAATATTTTCATGACAGGTTAAAGGAGGATTCTTCTCAATATCCTTTAAACATTTTCTGAAGATATTATCTATTGGATTATTTTCCGGCATATTGTTCGTTTCCTTCCGCCATCCTTAACACAATCATTTCCTTCAGCAACATTCTTGCTCTGGCTAGTTGGGATTTAGAAGTACCCTCACTTATGCCAAGCATTTCAGCAATTTCCTTATGGGAATAACCCTCTATAGCATATAAATTAAATATTGTCCTGTAACCTGGAGAAAGCTGATCCAACATGGACATCAACTCATCGGCAGCAATCCCAGAAAGCACTTCTTCTTCTGAATATTCAAGTACAGCTTCCTCAAAATCTGAAACAGGATACATATGAACATTTTTCCTGTGTTCTTCCAAAGAAGTATTTACAACTATCCTTCTAATCCAGCCCTCCAATGACCCTTCCTTCCGGAAACGATCAAGCGACTGAAAAACTTTTATAAAGGATTCCTGCAAAATGTCTTCTGCTTTATACTTGTCCTGAGAATATCTGAAACAAACACCAAACATTTTTGAAGCGTATTTATGATAAAGCAAATCCTGATAATACTTTTTACCAGCCAAACAGCCCTCGACAATTTCAGTTTCGGATACCCTATGGTTAACCTGAAACCTCAAAGTCCTGTATTAATTAAGATGAAAATTTGTTCCATTTGGTTGCATCCAACTTCCTTAGATATACAAAATACGTGCCAATACGGTTTATGTTATATTTTAAAATTAAAAGTACCTTTTATTTTCTGGATTTAAAGAAAAGCCCTATCTTTGCAGTCCCAAATAGTGCGGGGTGGAGCAGTTGGTAGCTCGTCGGGCTCATAACCCGAAGGTCGTAGGTTCGAGTCCTGCCCCCGCTACAAAAGCCCGGATTTTTCCGGGCTTTCTTTTTTTCCTGCCAACAGAGTCATTTTCAGGTAGTTGGTTTAAATTTAATCGTAATGGGACATCCCGAAAAACCAAAATGCTCCCTTATTTTATTTTCAAGATACCTCTTATAAGGTTCTCTGATATATTGAGGTTGATTTGAAAAAAATACAAATGTTGGAGAATAAGATTGTACTTGGGTTATAAATTTTATTCGAACAAGTTTCCCCTTATAACTCGGTGGCATATATGCCTTGATATCATCCATTAACACTTCATTCAAAACAGAGGTAGAAATCCTCTTAGATTTTTCCTTAAAAACTTCAATTGCTGCCTGTAGAGACTTTAATACTCTGAGCTTTGTATGGGCTGAGATAAAAAGTATGGGGATGTTATCCATTGGCTTTAGTCTTTCCTGAATCAATGTCCGGTATTGCTCAATTGATGCGGAAGACTTATCCTCATACAAATCCCACTTATTTACTAAAATAACAACTCCTTTTCTATTTTTAATCGCCAGACTAATTATACTAAGATCTTGACTTTCAATGCCCTGAGTAGCATCCAAAATCACAATAGCAACATCGCAATATTCAATGGCTTTAACTGTTCTGATTGTTGAATAAAATTCAAGATTATCATGCACCTTGGCTTTTTTTCTTAAACCTGCAGTATCAACTAAAAACAAATCCAGGCCAAAAGAAGAAAATCTTGTGTAAATCGCATCCCGGGTTGTTCCTGCTATTGGTGTTACAATATTTTGCGGCTTTCCTAAAAGTGCATTAATAAGGCTTGATTTCCCAACATTTGGTTTTCCTACAATGGCAAATCTGGGTATTTCTGGCCCATCCTCTTCTTCTTCAGGATCTTCAGGGAGAACCTTAACCAATTCATCCAGTAATTCACCTGTTCCATGTCCGTTCATACCAGAAACAGGATATACCTGCCCCATTCCTAGGCTATTAAATTCAAAAGCCAGATGTTCTACTCCATTATCATCAATTTTATTTGCTGCAAGGAATACCTTTTTGGGGCTTTTCCTTAAAAAAGAGGCGAGTTCCTCATCAATACCTAAAATTCCTGCCCTTGCGTCCAGCACCCAGATTATTGCATTGGCTTCTTCCAAAGCAATTTCGACCTGTTCCCGGATTGCAGATTCGAAAACATCTGATGAAAACGGAACAAATCCTCCGGTATCAATGACAGCAAAATGCTTTCCATTCCACTGGGATGTGCCATAATGTCTGTCTCTGGTTACACCGCTTAAATCATCAACAATTGCTGCTTTTTCTTCGGTTAATCGATTAAAAAGTGTCGATTTCCCAACATTTGGCCTTCCTACTATCGCTACTATTCCACTCATGTCTTATGATGAATATCCAAAATTTTTTAAATACCTGTCTGAATTTTTCCAGTTTTCTGCAACCCTTACATAGAGGTTAACAAATACTTTTTTATCGAAAAAAGCTTCGAGATCTTCTCTGGCTTCTGTTCCAAGTTTTTTAAGAGACTCTCCTTTTTTTCCAATTATTATCCCTTTATGATTCCTTCTTTCTACATGAATTTCAGCTTCAATCCTTATAATATCTGGTTCTTCTTTAAAATCAAGGATTTGGACTTCAGTTGAATATGGAAGTTCTTCATAATAATTTAAAAAAATCTTTTCTCTGATGATTTCAGCTGTAAAGAACCTTTCGGGCTTATCAGTAATTGCCTCCTTATCATAATATGGAGGGCTATAGGGAAGTAGTTCTTTAATTTTATCAATTAATACATCTAGGTTGGTTCCTTTAAGTGCTGAAATTTCCAAATAATCAGCAGGTTTTAACTCTTTATCAAAAAAATCTTTTCTATCTTCTTTCTCAAAATCCGTAGCAAGGTCACATTTATTTAAAATCAGAAATACAGGTTGTTTTACTTGTTTTACGATTTTTAGGATTTCGTCCTCAGGAAAGGTCTCCAACACATCCGCTACAAAGAGCACTAAATCTGCATCTTCTAAGGCAGACAATACGAATTGCATCATAGCTTTTTGCAAACCATATTTTGGTAAGATAACTCCAGGAGTATCCGAAAATATTATTTGGCTTAGTTCATCATTATAAATTCCGAGTATTCTATGCCTAGTTGTTTGAGCCTTTGGTGTTATTATAGATAGTTTTTGACCAACAAGCGCATTCATCAAGGTGGATTTACCCACATTTGGTTTTCCTAAAATAGCTACATAACCTGCTCTATGTTTTCCTAAATCCATAATTCCGTAATATAACGAAATTGCCTCCCGGTGTTCCGGGAGGCAATCAGTTTAAGATTTGCCTTATTATTTTGCAGCCAATGCATTGGCGCCACTGACAATTTCAAGAATTTCATTTGTAATACTTGCTTGTCTGGCTCTGTTGTAAAATAATTTTAATTTAAATAACAGATCGTTGGCATTCTCAGTAGCTTTATCCATCGCTGTCATCCTAGCACCATGCTCCGAAGCATTTGATTCCAAAACAGATCTGTAAAATTGAATTTTCAAACTTTTTGGAATGATTTCATTTAAAATCGATTCCTGATCAGGTTCAAAAATATAATCATCGGATTTTGAGCTTTCCTTTACCTTCTTTTCCGTAGGCACAAGTGGTAAAAAAGTTTCAGCAATCCGGTTTTGAGTGGCTACATTTTTAAACTCATTATACACAAGCTCTACTTTATCCCAATCTTCATTTAAAAATCCATTCATCACTTTTTCAGCAATTTCATTCACATTGGAAAAACTAATGTTTGCAAATGGATCAAAACAAACATTTTCAAAGACTTTGAATTTCCTTTTTGAAAAGAAATCAAATCCTTTTTTACCAATACAAAGGAAGGTGACATTTCCAGATGAAAGTTGAGATGAATACTGTTCTTCCGCAATCTGTAATGCCAGTTTACAAACATTAGAATTGAATGCACCACACAAACCTCTATTTGATGTAACCACTACTATCAGCACTTTTTCAACATCACGAATAATTGAAAAAGGACTCGAATTACTTCCCTCAAGTGATGCTGTCAGGTTTCCCAAAATTTCCTGCAGTTTTCTGGAATAAGGTCTTAACTGAATAATATTATCCTGAGCGCGACGTAATTTGGCAGCAGAAACCATTTTCATGGCTTTGGTAATCTGCTGAGTAGATTTTACACTTTTTATTCTCAGCCTTATTTCTTTCAGATTCGCCATTTACGCACCAAATAAATTAAACAGTGTAAGTATTTGATAAATCTTTTGCGACTTTTTCCAAAACTGAGGTTACTTCATCGGTAAGTTTTCCTGCGCGTATATCCGCCAGAACACCTGCATGAGAAGCCATCATCACCTCTGAAAACTGAAGTTCGAATTCTCTAACCTTATCAACTGGAACGTTATCAATTAAACCTTTTGTAGAACAATATATAATCGCAACCTGCAATTCAACTTTTACTGGTTGATATTGACCTTGCTTAAGAATTTCTACATTCCGTTTTCCTCTTTCGAGTTGGCGTTTAGTGGTAGCGTCAAGGTCAGATCCAAATTTTGAGAACGCTTCCAGCTCTCTGAATTGAGCCAAATCCAACTTCAAAGTACCGGCAACTTTTTTCATTGACTTAATTTGAGCATTACCCCCTACCCTTGATACTGAAATACCCACATTAATTGCAGGTCTAACACCAGAATTAAACAAGTTTGATTCAAGGAATATCTGACCATCAGTAATAGAAATTACATTGGTTGGAATATATGCTGATACGTCACCTGCCTGGGTCTCAATTATCGGTAAAGCAGTAAGAGATCCTCCTCCTTTAACTTTTCCTTTGAAAGACTCCGGCAAATCATTCATGGTTGCAGCAATTGCATCATTGTTGATGATTTTAGCAGCACGTTCAAGTAACCTGGAGTGTAGGTAAAATACGTCACCTGGATAAGCCTCTCTTCCTGGAGGCCGGCGCAACAGCAATGAAACTTCGCGGTATGCCACCGCCTGCTTGGATAAATCATCATAAATAATCAATGCATGACGACCAGTATCTCTAAAATATTCTCCAATTGCAGCACCAGCAAAAGGAGAGAAAAATTGCATTGGAGCTGGGCTTGAAGCAGGTGCAGCCACAATTACGCAATATTCAAGAACTCCGTTTCTTTCCAGAGTAGATACAATTTGAGCAATTGTGGAAGCTTTTTGGCCACAGGCTACATAAATACAATAAACAGGGTCACCATTTTTGAAACCCTCTTTTTGATTTATAATAGTATCAATTGCAACTGCAGTTTTTCCTGTCTGACGGTCACCGATAATTAACTCCCTTTGGCCACGGCCAATTGGAATCATTGCATCAATCGCTTTTAAACCTGTTTGTAAGGGTTGATTTACTGGTTGACGGAAAACAACACCTGGAGCTTTTCTTTCTAGAGGAGAATCTACAACTTCACCAGTAATTGGTCCTTTGCCATCTATAGGTTCACCTAATGCGTTTATTACCCTGCCTAAAAGACCTTCTCCAACTGGGATTGAAGCAATTTTATGCGTACGCTTTACAATGTCGCCTTCTTTAATTCCTTCAGAATCACCGAGCATTACTGCACCGATATTATCTTCCTCAAGATTCATCACAACAGCTTTTGTACCATTTGTGAATTCAATTAGCTCCCCGGATTGTACTTGAGTTAATCCGTAAATTCGTGCGATACCATCTCCTATTTGGAGTACGGTTCCGACTTCTTCCAGTTCAGCTGCTGATTTAAATCCTGAGAGTTGCTCTCTCAGAATAGCTGAAACTTCATCTGGTCTAACATGTGCCATATTCGATTGGAATGCTTAAGCTAAGTAAGTGTTTTTCTTTAATTCAACTCTGATTTTGTTCAATTCTGTGGAGATGCTTCCATCAAATAACAAATCATTGACTTTTATAACAACACCACCAATAAGTGACGAGTCAGTCTTCTCTTTAATCTCTAGTTTTGTTTGAAGTGCGTTACCGACTTTTAATCTGATCTCTTCTCTCGCTGTATCAGTTAACGGAACAGCTGATGTAACTTCTGATAAAGTAATATTGTGAAATAAATTACTCAAAGTAATAAACGACTCTGCAATAGAAATTAAAAAAGATTCTCTGCGCTTTCTTATGGTAATTTCAAATAATGAGTAAGTAATTGGTTCAAATACAGATTTGAAAATTGCATTTATTACCTTCAGTTTTTTATCCGGATTTATCAGTGGAGAATTCAACAGAACTTCAAGGTCATGGTTATTCCTGCATACTTCAAGGAATTCGTTAAAATCCTTTAATACTTCTGCTAGTTTACCCTGTTCACGTGAAAGGTCAAGAATAGCCCTTGCATACCTTAAACCTATCCTATTTTCCAACATTTTAGTTCAGGTTAAAATCTTTGATCTGGTCGTTGGCAAATGAAAGCTGTTGAGCCTCATCCTCCATCTTTCTTTTCAGTATCTTTTCAGCCAGGTCAACTGATAACTGACCAACCTGATTTTTTAACTCAACCAAGGTAGCCCTTCTTTCACTTTCTATCTGACGTTTAGCCGTTTCAAGTATTTTTGCAGCTTCAATAGCAGCTTGTTCCTTGCCAACAGCAATTATCTGTTCTTTCATTGAACGAGCTTCCTTCAATAATTTATCCCTTTCAATTCTAGCTTCCTGAAGCAACTTCTCATTTTCAGATTTGAGGTTAGCCATTTCTGCACGTGCAGTTTCGGCTGATTTCAAAGCATTAACAATAGTATCTTCTCTTTCTTTGATACTATTGAGTATTGGTTTCCAAGCAAATTTTTTCAGTATGAAAAAAATAATCAGAAACAGGACCAATGTCCAGAAAAATAAGCCAAACTGAGGTAATACTAATTCCATTTTTAATCAAAAATTGGGTAAACAAGAAACTGGCCGGACCAACCGTCCGGCCAATCATTTCTTACTTTCCTGCCAAAACAGCTAGCAAACAAATAACTTCGCCAAAGAGAGCAACACCCTCGATGAAAGCTGCTGTCAGGATCATGGCGCCACGAATGTCGCCGGATGCTTCAGGTTGACGTGCAATTGACTCAACCGACTTGCCCGCCAAGGTTCCAATACCAAGGCCTGCTCCAAGTGCAACGATACCAGCTCCAATGCCGGCACCCATTACACCAAATGCTTCTAATAGTAACATACTGATAAGGATTAAAAAGGTAAATACGGATTAATGATGTTTAGTTTCGTGTGAATGTGAATGATCATGAGCATGCGAATGATCTTCAAAAGCCTGTCCTATGAAAACCGCTGTTAACAGAGTGAAAACGTATGCTTGCACTACAGCAACTAAAAATTCCATTGCATAGATAAAAAGCCCAAAAAGCAGGCTTAATGGTGCTATACCAAAACCGGCACCAGGTTTACTTCCACCTTCACCAAGGATAAATATCAAACCGATTAGGGCTAATATCATTAAGTGGCCTGCAACTATATTCGCAAAAAGACGGACAGTTAAGGCAAATGGTTTCGCAATCATTCCAACCAGCTCTACTGGAATCATCAATAGTTTTACAGGTACTGGTACTCCTGGAAACCAAAAAATATGACTCCAAAAACTTTTGGTTGTAGAACTAAGTATTAAAATTAGTGTTAAAAGCGCTAAAGTTACTGTTACACTAATATTTCCTGCAATATTTGAATTTAATGGAGTTAAACCAAGTAAATTAGAAAACCAAATAAAGAAAAATAAACTCAACAAATAAGGTAAGTATTTATCGTGCTTTCCATGCAAATTTGGCTTTGCAATTTCATCCCTAACAAAAACAATAACAGGTTCAATTATAGCCTGAAACCCTTTTGGAGCAGAAATACCTCTTTTTGTATAACTTTTAGCAACTGAAATAAATACCAGTAACAACAAGATGCATACTAAAGCAATTTGAAGAACTGTTTTTGTTATTGATAAATCTAAAACCTGAATAGCTGCATTTTTTGAATAAATTGCTTTATGACCGTGATGATCCTCGGAAACAATGTAATTATGATGATCGATTTCTGCAGAATCAACTGAAATTGTAGTAATGGGTGTTGTTGAGGCTACCGGAACGGCATGCTCGTGGGCAACGACATATTTGTTAGAGGCAAGTAATTCTTCTGTATTACGGTAAAATTCTAAAGAACCTGTGGTTAAATTAAACAAAATCCACGGCAATGACAATTGAATTGGATTATATTGGCCAGATTCTGATCCAGGTAGGTCGGTTATATGCCAGTCATGAGCATCTATTACGTGATGCATCATTATTTTGGACATATCTATATCTTTTTTCCCTTCTGCATGATGGACATCAGTATTTTCCTTGTTCTTATTTCCTAATACCAATTTCGGAAACAACAAATTAACAAGTAAAAAGCTGATTATCAGGAAATAATGACTAAAAAAATGAGAGGTTCCTTTATGATGAATCATGGCTTTGAAGGGCCTGTTTTTGAAAAACGACGCAAGATACCAAGTAAGATTGCAACCTCCAAAAATGTATATAAGATATAGCTTACGAAGTAGGCAATAGCAAACGTTATTACCTGTTTGGGATATACATAATTAATTGCTAGAATTAACAAAATACTACTGAAAAGTTTAACCATTGTAGTTCCACTTACTTTTCCAATAAATGAATAACCCGAGGCAGAAATGGCACTTCTTAAGACAAAAAATGTTCCAGCAGAGAATATGCAATTTAATCCTATGGCCAGAGAAATAAGCTGCTTATCTTGAAGTGAGGTTTTTAAAAGAATCCAGTTAAATAATATAGCTAAAGTTGCTATTGAAAATACCAGAATCGCAAAATTTAATGGCTTCATTTTTTATTGGGAAACTCTTTCTGGTACTTTCTAATCATTATATAAACTGACAAAACAGAACCAATAATTGAAGCACCAAGTGTCCACCATAATTGGGTGGTTCTAAAGAATTTATCTGCTAAATACCCTAGCCCTGCAAAGGAAACTATAGTAACCATTAATTGAAACCCAGTTGCTGAAAATGCAATTAAATCCGACCAGGCATTTTTATTTTTACCTGTATTCATTATAGGATTAATTAGAGCCGGTACCTGGTTCCAGCTTTCCGAATAATGGAGAATTTGGCTTTAAAATGGCCTTACCTCTATTTTCCCCTTCAGCCATTTTGCAATTACCACTAAAATATCCGCCGAGCTGAATTATGATTTTTTCAGTAAACACATCTCCGGATATTTTTCCTGTTTCAGTAATAGTTAAAGTATCTTTAATAACAACGGTTCCTTTAATTTCTCCGGAAATGGTTGCTGTTTTTGCATCTACATTTCCTTCGATAATACCCAGATTTCCAAGAACCAATTTTGCCTTACAGGTTACTTCACCTATAATTTTACCTTCTATCCTAAGATCACCTTCTGTTGAGATATTACCAGTTACCTGAGTGCCTTTTGCGATTATATTTAATGCACCTTCATTTGCTGAAGTACCTGTTGAAGGCTTTGAAGAATTATCTTTTCCAAACATACTCACGGGTTAAAATTAATGTATTTTTCCGGATCTGCCGGCAAACCGTTTTTCCAGATTTCAAAATGTAGGTGTGGTCCAGTACTATTTTCTCCTGAATTACCAACTATTGCAATTGCTTCGCCTGCAAATACATAACTCCCTGTTTTCTTAAATAATTTCGAATTATGCTTGTAGAATGTTACCATACCTCCAAGATGAGATATCCCAATTACAAATCCAGTTTGATCGCTCCATTCTGATAAAATTACAGTTCCTGAAGTTACCGAAAAAACTACCTGGTTTTTAGAAGAGGCTATATCTATGCCATAATGTTTATTTTCCTGATCAAATCGTTTTGATATTACTCCAATTACTGGGGTAACATATGAAGGATTTATTTCCGATTGAATAAATTCTGGCTTATTCGATTTAGTTGATTGTCGTTTTAATTGAGAAGAATTTAATGAAACTTCGTTTCCCCCACCAAATGATGCTTTTTCCTGAGCATTTTCTGTGCCCAGCCAGGAATTGTACTCTGATTTTTCTTGATAGTTAAATTCCCCTAATGTTTTAAGGCTTACAATAAATGAATCCTGGGCTGCAATAGTCTTTTCCATCTCCTCAACCCTATCTAGCAACTCTCTTGACTTTCTGCTAACTTCTGGATTCAGATATCCCGGGATCAATGTTCTGATTGGTGTAAAGGCAAGTAAAATGGTAGTTATAAAGGAACAGATAAATAAAAGTGCAACACTACCTACTATCAATTTTAATGGACTGATTATAAATGTTTTTTTTGAAGTAAGTGTTTCCTCATCCATTATAACAATCCTATGAGGTTTGTTCCATTTATGATAAAGGACAATAATCCTACTCCACATCACCTGCTATTCTTAACTATATTTGCATTCAATGGTTTCCCGTTAATTCCTGAAAACCAAATTGAATTCCAAAAGTAAGCATATTCTCCTTCCTTTATTGCTCATTGGAGTAATGCTATCCTCATGTGGACCTGAGAAAACGGGTTTTTTTGCTAGAGGTTACCATAATACCACTGCTTTTTTTAATGGGTATTATAATGCAACAGTAAAATATAAGGAAGGCGTCAAAGCTGTAGAAAAGACAAATAAGCTAAAACCTGAAAAACTTGCAGGAATATTCAATTTAGGAGAAGCCTCCCAAGCTAAAACATCCTATACACTTTTTGATGAAGCCATAAAGAAGTGTGACATGGTACTCTACAGGCATCCAAAATCAAAAAAAGCGGATGATTGTAGATTCTTAAATGGAAAATCTTGGTTTTATAAACGCAATTTCGTACTTGCAGCAAGAAATTTTGAATATGTAATTGAAGCTTATCCAAAATCCAAACTCCTGACCGACGCTAAAATTTGGCTTGCCAAAACATATTATATGCAGGGTTATCCTGATAAAACGCTTGATTTTGTTGAAATTTCGATAAAAAAACCAAAACTTTTATTGAATGAATCTCAGCAGGCTCAATTGGATTTATTGTTAGCTCAGATTCAAATTGATGACGGTGAATATGCTAAAGCGATAGCTTCATTGGAAAAAAATGTTGCGGTTTTAACTGACAGGTCTGACAAAGCAAGAATTTATTTTATCCTTGGTCAATTGAATCAAAAATTGAATTTCTACCTGAAAGCAAAAGGACATTATGAAGAAGTGATAAAATTGAATGTTGATTATGCTTTAACATATGCTTCTAAAATCAGGATTGCAAGGTTGTTTATTGATTCTGATAACACGGGAGACAGAAATGGAGATATTGGGGATTATCTGAAGAAATTGTTGCAGGACTTTAAATTTCAGGAATTTAAGGACCAGACATATTATGAAATGGCTCTTTTAGATTTGAAAAAAGCTGAAGACTCCTTTGCTATAAAAGACCTTACAAAATCCCTTGAAGCCTCGCAGGGTAACATAAGGCAGAAAACTCTTTCCTACTATAAAACTGCTCTGATATACTTCAATAATTTCCATGACTATTCCTCTGCTCAGTTGTATTTTGATTCAGCAGCAGCAATTGTTGAAAAGGATGCACCAGAATTTCTGGAAATAAAAACGCTTGCCAGTACCTTACAGGAATATATTAATTATCTGGAAACCATTACCTATCAGGATTCTATGCTTGTTTTAGCATCTATGGCCCCAGAACAACGCGAATTATTAATTGATAAAGTAATTGCTGAAGCAAAAAAGAAGAAAAAAGAGGAAGAAGAAAGAATTCGTCTGGAAAAAGAAAATGCCGCTTTAAATGCTTTGGACAATAACTTGTTTAACTCAACAAGTACAACAAGTGCTTCAGGTTTTTATTTTGATAATCCTGTCGCCGTTTCAAATGGCAGAAATGAATTTTTAAAATTGTGGGGAGATCGTAAAAATGAAGACCACTGGAGAAGAGCTAGAAAGGAATCCATTATCCCCGATGCCAAAGATGAAAAAGATAGTGAGAAGGATTCAACCGCTTCTCTTGATCCCTTTGATAGATCTGTATTCTTGAAAGATATACCCCTCACTACTGAAGCTGTGGATGCTTCTAATAAATTAATTATGGAAGCTTATTTTGGATTAGGACAAATTTATCAACTTAAACTAAATCAACCAGACTCAGCTTCAAAATATTACAATTTACTCGTTAACAGGTATCCAGAATCAGACCTAACTCCCAAATCATATTACGCCTTATATAAAATTTTCCAACAAGGAAAAAAAATAACCCAGGAAGGTTATTATAAGGATCTAATTCTCGATAAATATCCGAATTCAATATTTGCTAAGCTGATTCGTCAGGAAAATGTTAATGATGAATTTAAAGCTTTGAATCAAGATTTTGAAACAGCTTATAAGGCCTTATATAATTCCTACAGGCAAAAAAATTATGGAACCGTAATTGATTTGGCCAATTTTATGTTTGAAAAATTTATTGAAAATAAGGAAATACCCAAAGTTTATTATCTGAAAGGTTTGGCTTATGGCGAACTCTATCAGCTTGATTCACTAATATCCATTTTCACATTTTTAAAGCAGAATTTTCAGGATGCAGAAGTTACTGCTTTGGCAATTAAAACTTTGGAATTGCTTAAATCAAGAAATAGTCAATCCACTCCCGACAGGGGAGAATCAAAGGAAGAACTTGTTAAACCTCCTAAATCAAAAGACGAAGAATCTTTTAAAGATTTCGTCAAAACAAAAAATCCTGGAGATAAAATATTTGTAATTGCCTTAATCACCAAAGAAGATATTAGTAATCAGGATTTAAAAACAAAAATGTCCGATTTTAATAAATCAAATTATGGTGGTGATAATCTTCAAAGTAATGTGTTTTTATATAGAAATTATTATCTTGTACATGTTAATTCTTTTGAAAGTTTTGCACTTGCGGACGACTATTTAACAACATTAAAAGATTCTGAAATAGGAGGATATTGTGAAGATCCAGAATCCCTAATGGCGTATGTCACCTCTAAGAACTTTCAACTTGCTTTTTCAAGGCAAAAAATTGAAGATTATATGTCATTCTTCAAAAAATATAAAAACGACTTTACTGAAGGCAATTAATTCTATTTATGAAATTTTTTGAATGGTCTCCTGAGTTTAAAAGAGAAAGAAAAATACTTGGATTTTCTATTTTAGGATTTTTAGGGCTGTTTATTTTATTCGTAACCTACGTAATAATTACAATGCCCGATTTAAGTGAACTTGAAAATCCAGAAATAGACCTCTCAACACAGATAATTTCATCAGATAATAAAGTTTTAGGTAATTATTTTAGAGAATATAGAGTTAATGCGCGGCTTGATTCTATCTCTATAAACGTCAGAAATGCCTTGATCGCAACTGAAGACAAAAGATTTGTCAACCATTCAGGTATCGACCCATATTCATTTATAACATTACTCTACAGAAATATTCTGAAAGGGCAAAAAAGTGGTGGTAGTACTATTACAATGCAATTGTCCAGAAATCTTTATGATGCTGTAGGACAGGAACGCAATATTTTCAGAAAAGCTAAAGAACTAATAGTTGCTGTTATATTAGAAAGAATGTATTCAAAGGATGAGATTCTTGCATCATACCTTAATACAGTTTCCTTTGGGGGCAATTCATATGGAATACAAGCGGGTTCTAGAGTGTTTTTTAATAAAGATTGTAAAAACCTTGAATTACATGAAGCCGCTTTATTAGTAGGAATGTTAAAAGGAACAAGTTATTTTAATCCAATTAACCACCCAAAAAGAGCATTAAATAGAAGAAATACTGTAATTACTCTTATGGTTGAAAACAATTTTATTTCCGAAGGTAAAGGGGAAAAATATAAAGCAATGCCTATGGGAGTTAAATATCAGGCAGAAAGCCATAATGAAGGTCTTGCTCCATATTTCAGAGAATATCTTAGAAAATGGCTAAAAAAATGGAGTGAGGAAAGAGGATATAGTTTATATAAAGATGGTCTAAAAGTATATACCACAATTGATGCGAAAATGCAGTTTTATGCAGAAGAAGCTGTCAAAATGCATTTATCTACTTTACAGCCTGTCTTTGATAAGCAATTATCCGGAAAGGAACCTTGGAAAAAGAATCCTGAAATTCTGAAAAGGGCTATGAAACAATCCTATAGATACCTTTATGCGAAAAACACCCTTAAAAAAACAGAAAATGAGATATTAAGAGAGTTTAACACAAAAATCCCTATGAATGTATTTTCCTGGAACGGTAGTTTTGACACTATAATGTCTCCCTGGGATTCGCTGATTTTTTATAATCGTTTTTTAGAAACAGGAATGATGGTTGTGGATCCTTATAATGGTCATATTAAAGTTTGGGTTGGGGGAATTGATCATAAATATTTTCAGTATGACCATGTTAAACAAGGGAAAAGGCAAGTAGGCTCAACTTTTAAACCTTTTGTTTATGGGGCTGCTTTTGAAAGTGGAAAATTTTCACCTTGTGATGAATTATTAAATCAACCGGTTTATTTCTATAGAGAAGATGGAAGTGTTCTGTGGTCTCCTAAAAATGCAGATGGAAAAATTGGTGGGAAACTTACTCTTAGGAGAGCACTTGCTAATTCTGTAAATATGATCACTGCTCAAGTTATAAAAGCTATTGGACCTGAAGTTGTTGCTGAATATGCTTATAAAATGGGCATTGAAAGCAAACTCGATCCCGTCCCTTCCTTATCTCTTGGCACTACAGATTTATCTGTTTATGAATTAACTGGTGCGTATTCCACTTTTGTTAATAAGGGAATTTGGAATGAACCTGTTTTTGTAACCCGAATAGAAGACAAAAACGGAAACGTCATTCAGGAATTTGTTGGGGAACGTCGGGAAGCATTGAGTGAAGCCACTGCATATCAAATGGTTGACATGCTTAAGGGGGTTGTAAATGAACCTGGTGGAACAGCTGCCAGTCTTCGGTCCTCGAAGTATGGTCTCACAATGGAATTAGGAGGAAAAACAGGAACTACCCAAAATCAATCGGATGGTTGGTTTATGGGTATCAGCCCTCATCTTGTTGCCGGAATCTGGGTGGGATGTGCAGATAGGAATGTTCACTTTTCTTCTCTTGCCTATGGACAAGGAGCAAGATTGGCCCTGCCTATTTTTGGATATTTTATGAAAGGTGTTTATGCTGATAGTGAACTTTCTATGCCAATCAGTTCTTTTTCAGTTCCAGATAATTTTCAAATTGAACTAGACTGTAATAAATACAGAATTAAACAAGGAAATTATAATAGCGGTCAAGAGGATGAACCTTCGAAATCCTCCTTGAATTATGATTAAAAAGAATGTCAGGCTCTGATTTAGAAAAAATAAACTATATCCGACTCAATCTGCCGGAATTGCCCGGCATATATAAGTATTTAGATGAAGAAGGGAAAATAATTTATGTTGGTAAAGCAAGAAATCTTAAAAAAAGGGTAAATAGCTACTTTCTTAAAACCTCAGGCCAAGATTTTAAAACAAAAAAACTGGTCTCCAAAATTGCAGATATTCAAATTACAATAACTTCTTCTGAGCATGATGCCTTGCTACTTGAAAACAACCTGATCAAGAATCTTCAGCCAAAGTTCAATATTATGCTGAAGGATGGAAAAACTTATCCATTTATTGTAATTAAAAATGAAAGATTTCCAAGAATAACAACAACAAGATATAGAAATAAAGATGGGTCTGAGTATTTTGGGCCGTTTTCTAATGTTAAGGCAATGTATTCGTTGCTTGAACTAATACAAAAAAATTATAAACTCAGGTCTTGTAGCTTTAATTTAAATCAAAAAAACATCGATGAAGGCAAATTCAGATTATGCCTTGAATTCCATATTGGTAAATGTTTAGGCCCTTGTAATAATCTCCAATCAGAAGAAAATTATATTCATAATATTGCCCAAATCCGTCAAATACTTAAAGGAAATTATACTCAGATTTTAAATGGGCTTAAACTTGAAATGAAATCTCATGCTGAAAAGCATTTTTTTGAAGAAGCTCAAAAAATAAAAGAAATAATAGAAGGAATTGAAGTATTTCAAAAATCCACTTGTGTTGTTTCTGATCAAATTTCAAATACAGAAGTGATTACACTATTAACAGAACAAGGAATCTATATAGCCAATCATTTTAAAATTCATCAAGGTTCAATTATTCAAACCCATACATTTGAAATATATCAAAAAATGGAAGAATCACTGGTTCAGGTTTTTTCGGCTGTCATTGATAAACTAATTGCCGAAGAAGAGAATTTCGGTCATACCATTTTAACTAATCTTGATGTTAATGATATTGAATTACCAGAATTCTATTCAGTTCATAAACCTCTAAAAGGGGATAAAGCAAGATTAGTTCAGCTTTCTGAGAAAAACAGCCAGTTAATTCTAAATGAAAAACTGGCACAAATAAACCTAAGAGCAAAAATCAGAGAAGAACATCCAGCATTGATAGCTTTAAAAAACGTTCTTTCTTTACCAAATATGCCTTCAAGAGTCGAATGCTTTGACAACTCAAATCTTCAGGGCACTAATCCTGTTGCTGCAATGGTTTGTTTTATACATGCTAAACCAGCTAAAAAAGAATACAGACATTTCAATATAAAAAGCGTAGAAGGTATAGATGACTTTGCTTCTATGGCTGAAATTGTCACCAGAAGGTATAAGAAAATCAAAGAAGAAAATTTAGATTTTCCTGATTTAGTGATAATTGATGGCGGAAAGGGTCAACTTTCAGCTGCAGTGGAAGCCTTAAAATCCATTGATGTATATGGTAAATTTCCAATTATCGGACTTGCAAAAAGACTGGAAGAAATCTTCACTCCAGGAGATTCGGAATCGATTTACATTGAAAGAAAAAGTCCTGCACTTAAACTTATTCAACAAATCAGAGATGAAACTCACAGATTTGCCATAACATTCCATCGTAATAAAAGATCAAAATCAGTCTTTACTTCAGAGTTGAATGTCATAAATGGAATTGGTACTAAAACAGTAAATAAATTATTGCTTCATTTTAAATCTGTAAAAGGGATTAAAAATGCAAAATTAGAAGAATTGGAAGCCGTTATTGGAAAAGCAAAAGCCGAATTGGTTTTAGAAAAACTTAAATAAAAAACAATTTTAATGCCATGATAAATCTTTGGTTCAAATTAGAACCTGCTTTGTAATTTTGTTCTCTAATTAAAGATTCCAAATGGCAGAAATAATGGAAATGCCCAAACTCAGCGACACCATGTCAGAAGGTGTTGTTGCGGCTTGGCATAAAAAAATAGGCGAAAAAGTAAAATCCGGAGAACTATTGGCTGAAGTCGAAACTGATAAAGCCACAATGGAACTTGAGTCCTATTTTGATGGAATTCTCCTTTATACAGGTGTACAACAAGGTGGGGCTGTTCCTGTTGGGAAACTTCTAGCCATTATTGGCAAAGAAGGTGAAGATATAGCCAATATCATTTTAAAATATACCAATGACAGTCCTAAAGTATCTGAAGCTGATGAAAATAAATTAGTTGTAGAAAATACTCCCATACAGGAAAAAAATGTTTCCTCAACAAATGGATTACATTTAAATCCTGAATCTGAAGGAAGGATAAAAGCTTCGCCTTTAGCAAAAGCAATAGCTAAAGAAAAGGGGTTGAACCTAAATAATATTTCAGGTACCGGTGAAGGTGGAAGGATAATAAAAAAAGATATCGACAGTTACTTTTCAAATAATACGTTTGACACTAATTCAAATCCTTCGACGCTAAGCGAATCATTTACTGATACGCCAGTTTCACAAATGCGTAAAACAATTGCCAGAAGATTAAGCGAAAGTAAATTCACTGCTCCTCATTTTTATCTAACCATGGACATTGACATGGACAAAGCAATTGAAAACAGAAATGCAATAAATGCTGTATCAGAATCTAAAATATCATTCAATGATTTTATTGTAAAGGCAGTTGCAAATGCATTAAAGAAACATCCAAAAGTTAATTCATCCTTTTTAAATGATAAGATAAGAACGTACCATTATGTTCATATAGGGGTGGCTGTTGCTGTTGATGAAGGCCTTCTAGTACCTGTAATCAGATTTGCAGACACAAAATCTTTATCACAGATTTCGAAAGAAACAAAAAATTTGGCTCAAAAAGCCAGAAATAAGCAATTGCAACCTCAGGATTGGGAAGGTAACACATTTACCATTTCCAATCTGGGTATGTATGGAATAGAAAGTTTTACCGCTATTATTAACCCTCCTGATGCCTGTATAATGGCAATAGGTGGTATTTCACAAGTACCCGTAATCAAAAACGGACAAATAGTTCCAGGAAATATTATGAAGGTTACGCTTTCTTGCGACCACAGAGTTGTTGATGGAGCTACAGGATCCGAATTCCTTCTTAGCTTTAAGCAATTTATGGAAAATCCGGTTTTGCTTTTACTATAAGTAAATACAAAAAAAAATAAAAAAGGCTGCAAATGCAGCCTTTTTTATTAATCAACATGTTCAATTAAAAATGCCAAAGATTATGTTCAAATTCTACAATCTGATTTTTTCTCTGATCGGATTCTTGAAGTGATCTCACATCACGATCATTTACAGAAACTATATAGCTATTATAAAGTCTAAGCTCAATAATCTCTCTTATAGATCTGTACTCAGCATCGTTAAAAGGATTTTTCCACTGAGTGTCATCCAAAATCTCCATTATATCCTTATATGCAAAACATATGAAGTTTTTATCTGGCAATGTCTCACCTGGATCAACCCATACAAGGCGAATCCATTGAAGATCATAATACATGTCTGAACGAACCTTGTCAAAAATCCTATCTTCAATAATTTCAATAACCTCAATATAAGGAGTCATACTGAAATCAGCATTTGATCCCCCTCCAGAAGGTTTTACAACTGCCATATCATCGGCAATAAAATCACCTTCCGGAGCAAATTCATCTGCACCAAAATCGCCCTCACCGCCAAAATCATCAAAACCTGCTTCGCCTTCTTCACCATCCAGCTCACTGCTTCCACCACCAGATATTTTCTGAGCACGAGTTACCACATCCTGGTAATTAAGAGATTTCTCCAAAGAATCTGGATCATAAGCAAGATAATCACCACGACGAAGTCCATTAATTAATGCATAAACAAGTCCATTAGTCTCAGAATAACCACCTTTCTGGGTATAAGTTGACTTTTGTTGCATACGCAAAGGTGCATTAATCTTCTCCTGCATAACAATTCGGCTGACGACCTTCCATCTTTGAAAATGATCATCTATCCGGGGAGGGAACTGTGCCTTTGCAAGGTTAAACAACCCAAACAAGCAGCAAAAACCAAGGATGAAAATTCTGAGATTACGCATGATAAAACTTATTTAACTACTGCACCTAAAGTTCTTTCAGCAAGAATGAAGCTTTCTTCAATTTTTTGATTTTTGAAATTGACTCTATAGATATTGTCAATTTCAAGATAGATTTTAGTTCCTGGAGGATCATTGATTAATGCAGTTCCAAGTGATAGACTTACACCCTTTGAAGCATCCTTACCAGAACCATTAACCTCATCAACATTTACAGGAGCTCCTAAACCACGAGCAACCCTTAATTTAACACTACTCAACTGATATCTAGCATCAGCAGGCAGAGCTGCAAGAAAATCAGCATCAGGAACGATTTTAACGGTCATGTCTGACTTTTTCGGGATAGGAGTTGAACCATCATAAACCTTGGAATTAACCAAAACCTGAATTGATGGACGAGGAGGTGGAATAACCTTGTACTTAATATCGTCAATTTTAATGGTTTGACCATTAGTATTTGAACTAACGCTTACCACTGATTCTTTACCACTCGGTACAATTGTAAATACTTTTCTATCAGATTTATCAGGAATTACCTCTGAGGAAGATGCAGTAATAACAGGATTGTATAAATCTCCAAGTGCTGGAACATCAATATTAATTTTGTTACCACAGGAACGATATAAATTCTGAACTGATGCCGAAGTGATTACAACTTCTGGTTTACGAACAGTAAATTTATTATCAACCTTTAGTTTTGCTGTTGTACCATCCGCTTTTGGCACTTCAATCAATGCAGAATAAGATTGCTCTTTTTCCTTCTGTTTAGCATCAAACCCACCAATTGCGGCAACTTTCATTACTGCACTATTGCCCGTTGGATCAACAGTAACTCTTCCAGAACCAGAAAATTTTGGTTTAACATCCTTAGAAGACATTGCAACAAAAAGTTTTGTTTCAAATTCCAGACCTGCAGGTACAATCAAAGATGTTGGAGCATCGATAGCAATAAGCGAGTCAATTTTAAACGTTACCTGCCCCAACTTGGATTTTACAAGATTCAACAAATCTGATTCTACAGACTTAATATCATTCTTGTATTTTTGGAGCATAGCAATATTTGCAATCAAAGGAGCTTGATGGAAAGTATTGTACTCCCAAGTTTTACTCTTTGAAGGTGCGTTATTAGGAATATTAGGATCATCTTTAGGCTGCAGGCATATATAAGGAAAAGTAGGTACAACAGCGTTCGATGAAGTATCTGATGATTTGAAGTTAGCTTGAGCCCATTGATTTGACCAATCAATATACCCATTTAACTTATCAAATAACTTCATTGCTTCGCCAGAACCCCGACCTTTATTAGCCAAATCGTTTACACCTATCCAGTAATTCATATTTGAATTAACCTCATCACGTTTCAGGATTCTTCCTGTTACAGGATCTTTGCCACCAAAAGCGGGTCCACCCATTACCTCAATTTGCTTATCAAGATAAGAGTATAAATCATTTGTAGCTTTAAGAAGTTCATCTGTAAGAGGAATAAGATTCTCATTTTTCTTATTTCCCTGAGATACTTCATCTGCAACCTTTGCTTTGATACCTTCTGAGGTATCTCCGTTTTTGCTACTTAACGCAGCAGCAGAGGTTTTAAGTGAATCTCCGAGAGTTTCGAAAGCTGTGAGAATCTCAGCACTTACGTTCAAAGCCAGAAGAGCAGTCAGTACCAAGTACATCATGTTAATCATCTTCTGCCTTGGAGATAGATTTTTTTCTGCCATCTCTTAGTAGTATAGCTGGATTTTAAAAATTAATGATTTTTGGATTATTTGGCAGCCGAACCAGTATTCATCGCACTTAACATATTTCCGTAAACGGTGTTTAGCGCAGAAAGATTCTTTGTCAGCTTCGCAACTTCCATTTTATAGCTTTCTGTATCCTTGGATGCATCTAGCATATTATTCATCGCAGAAGACAAACTTCCGTAGAATTGATTCAATGATTTCAGATGTGCTTTTGCATCTTGTAATTCCAATTCATACACTGCATTTAAAGATGACAAATTGCGAGTTACATTTTGAACTTGCTCATGATACGCTTTAGCATCATTTACAGCCCCAGATAACTGCGTCATTGCTTCAACAGTAGTTGAATAAGATTTATTCATTTGATTAATCTTACCAGCAGCCTCAGTTATAGCGGTGTTGTACGATGAAGTAGCAACACTTGAATCTGTAATTTTTGAAAGACTTTCTACATTGGTCTTAAGACCAGAAAGTGAATCAGAAAGTGATGTAAAAAGATCCGGACTGATTTTGGTGTCTTTTAACATTTTATCAGTCATACTCAAACCTTGACCAACAGTCATTCCATCTTCATCTTTGAGATCTACAAATTCATCTTCATCAGAATTTAGCTGAGGATAAACTTTTCCCCAATCAAGTTCATGGTGTAGAGGTTCAAAAGATGAAATGAAGAAAATGAGTGCTTCAGTACCAAGACCTACAATTAGCATGATATCGGCACCCTCAAGATGGAGAATCTTAAATAGAGCTCCAACGATTACAACCGCAGCACCAATCCCATACAGGTACTTCATGAATGATTTGAAGATACGGGATTCAAAGAAACTACCTTTTTTACTGGACATTTTTACTCTCCTTTTAGGTTTAACGAAGTTAGGAAATAATTAAAACTTTTTTGATTTCAGGTTATAGTACAATAAATTTACTATTTACCTTTAATTAATTTAGTTAGCAGCACCAGATCTGCCAATCTGAGTTACAGCACAACGGAAACCAATAAAAGATTTTGTTGTATCAGCATACTCATATGACCGGGTTCCACAACTTAGGAAATATCCTATGTCTTTCCAGGAACCACCCCTGATTACTCTTCTCCTGTTTTTGCCCTTAGGGTCTCTATAAACAGGATTTAAATCATGTGCATAGGTGTATCCGGTCTCTTCAAAATCGTCCTCACACCATTCTGCCACATTACCAGGCATATTATAAAGACCATAATCATTTGGCCAATATGATCTCACCGGACAAGTATATTCGAAATTATCTGCAATATAATCGCCTCTTCCAGGCTTAAAGTTTGCAAGAAAACATCCTTTAGAGTTTCTAATATAAGGACTTTCCCAAGGATAAATTTTATGTTCGTAACCACCTCTTGCAGCATACTCCCATTCAGCTTCAGTAGGTAATCGGAAAGTAGGCATTGGCAACAATTCCTCAGAAATTCTCCAATTGTTATAATGAGCTGTTCTCCATTTGCAAAATTCACGGGCAGCATACCAATTTACACCAACTACTGGATAATCATCAAATGCGGGATGATAATTATAATTTTCCAATAAAGGCTCATTGTAAGCAAAGGCAAAATCTCTAATCCAGACAAGTGTATCAGGATAAACAAGAGTAGCAATATCAGCAGTTAATGTATCCTTAGCAGATTCCAAAAACTGACGATATTCATTGTTTGTAATTTCAGTATCATCCATATAGAATGCACTGATGGTGATTTGACGATTATGAGCGATCTGAGAATAATTAATATCCTGATCATTCTGACCCATATGGAAACTACCAGCAGGAATGATAACCATTCCATACGGGGTGGGCTGATCCCATTCAGGACGTTTCATCACTCCGGTTAATTCCCCATTGCGACCGGTTTCTTTTCCTCCAAAGAGTCCACAACCGGTAGCCAGGAACAATGGTACTATACCCAAAACAATAAGTTTTCTCATCTCACAAGTGATTTGAAACAAAAAGCAAACAAGCGTAATACAAATTTAGAAAATCTGGATTACTTTTCCAAGTAGAAATTAAGCTTCAGTAAAAGTTTTTCTATGTATTTTTACTTAGGGTTAGTTAAATTTCTTCTTATCCAGAACATTGTTCTCTGGTTTTGGCAGAGCAAAGAGGTTCGGGAATGTATAAGATAATACCAGTTCATGTGAGCCGCTGGTAAATGCACCCAAAGCAGACAAAGCATAATCATATGAATAGGCCAGAAATAGCCTGTCATTGACATGAAAGCCTGCAATTCCACACAGATCTGATCTTTTATTTTGACTTAATCCACGAATTGAAAGTCCGAAAACAATAGGATTGATATGCATATTACAATTCAAATCATATTGAAATGAAACACCATCTGTCCTAAGGTTAGCACTTGGTTCAAGAAAAACCGAAGAATTTGATGAAGGGTTTAAATTAATGCTATAACCACCTGTAAAAACAAACTGTCTGTTAAGTTTTGATCTGTCAGTAGTAGTAAAACCTTTAAGATCTCCTTCCAGAATATGGGTTAAAGTTGCACCTAAATAATACTTTGTACGGCCTTCATTTTCTTCATCAGGTACATAATAATAAGCTCCAATTCCCAAATCGGGCAATAATACATTAGGTTTTCCACCTACTAAAGCAGGGTCAATGCCATAATCCTGATTATATCTCCAATTGGTTTTAAGGCTTTTCTGTAAAAAACCTGCCTCAAGTCCAAGATGTAATCTTGCTCCATTTTCCATTGGAAGTTTAAACTTGTAAGCATACTGGAATTTTGCAGCTAATGTGCTTAATGGTCCCAGATTATCAGCCATTATGTATCCACCGATACCTCCATGCAGCCTGGCCGAAGGGCCGTTTAAACTAGCTGTGAAAGTATTAGGGGCTCCATCTATGCCAACCCATTGAGTACGGCCCAATAATGTAACATTCGTCGCATCATTTGCGCCAGAATTAGCCGGATTAATAACCTGACGGTTAAACATGTACATAGTATATTGAGGGTCTTGCTGAGCAAGAGCAGTACTGTATACCAGTATAAGAGTCAGGACGAGCGATGCAAAAATTTTCATCGGTTCAAATCTACCAAAGGTGATTTTTTACAAAACAGGCATGAAATAACCATATTCTTTCGACTTATGCAAACAGGATGAAAAAAAGGCTCCATCTGGTAGCTGTATTTTAAGCTCAAAGGCGTTTCTTGATTCATTTATCCTGATTTGAAATTCGATTGATATGCTGCAATGTTAATTTCCGGTCATTAACTGGTAATTGACACGCGCCTCCACTGCAAATATAATAAGAGGTTCCCTTTTCTATAAACCTTTTTCCTGAAAGTATTTCCAGATTGCCTATTTCTCCTGTTAAATGGGCTCTTATTTTTCCGGGATACCAAAACATTGTATCAATTTGTGTGTCTGTTTCTCCTGCTGTGACTAGTTCAAGTCCTGGATTATTGATACAAACCATTGTTTTTAACCAATTCCCAAAAGCTGATGGATAGTTTAATGAATTTTTTTTCATTCCTTTTTGAAGCAAATCCCTTTTACTGCTAAAGTCGGGATTTCCGGTTAATCGGAATAAAATGTCATAATTTTCAAGCATTACCGAATTTGGTGAAGGGATTGCAGAATCAAAAACCTCTTTTTTTCGGATGATTATATTTGGATCCGAATGAGAAGTTGAATAAAAAAATCCATCCTCATAATCCAAAAACAATTTTTCAGCCTCACTAATTAGAAATTCACTTTTGTTAAAGTATTCAGAATTCCATGAAGTTTGATATAAAAACAATAGTCCATTTATAAATAAGGCATAATCCTCCAGAGTAGCCCTTATTCTTGCTTCTCCATTTTGCCATATTCGGTGTAATTTTCCATCCATATAAAACGATGATAGAATAAAATCTGCGGATTTAACAGCCAATTCTATATATTTTGGTTCATTTAATAATTGCCCACATATTGACAAAGCCTTAATGGCAAGCCCATTCCAACTTAAGATAATTTTTTTATCTGTTTGAGGCTTGATTCTTGTTTCTCTGGCTAATAATAATTTTTTAAAGGATTTTTCAAGTTCTGCATATTCCTTTAAATAGGTTTGAGATAAAAAATCTTTTTCGAAATACAATATATTACCTGCTTCCCAATTCGGAGGCGAACTAACGTTTAACCTAGAAAAAAAGGAAGAAGCATCTTCTTTCAATATCTCCTGAATTTCTGATTCCTGCCAGCAATAGTATTTACCTTCAATTCCTTCAGAATCTGCATCAATTGAGGCATAAAACCCACCTTCAGGATTTGAGAGATTGTTTATTATAAAGTCAAGGGTTCTTTCTGTTACTAGTTTATAAACCGGATTACCAGTTATAATAAACGCCTGACAATATAATGGAGCAATGAGGGCATTATCATAGAGCATTTTTTCAAAGTGAGGTATTTTCCATTCAGAATCTGTTGAATATCTATGAAATCCTCCTTCAATCTGATCATATATACCTCCCGATGCCATGGCGTCTAAACTCAACAAAACATGATCGAGTGCCTCTTTTTTTTTATTAAAAAACCAGTAATTCAAAAGAAATTCAAGTGAGAAAGTCCCAGGGAATTTAGGAGCTTGTCCAAATCCTCCATTGGTACTATCAAAATTCTGAGCAAGTAATAAATAAGCTTTATGAAAGTCATCATCACTTACAACCTCTAAAGGGCTTAAAAAACTTTTTCCTCTTAAGTGAATTGTTAGGCTTTTCGCCTGTTCTTCTAATTCTGGTCTTCTGGTATTATAAGCTAGTGAAATAGCTAAAAGCACCTGTTTCCAGCTCATTCGCCCATATTTAGGGATTGGTGGGAAATAAGTTCCACCATAAAAGGGTTTTAAGTCTGGCAACAGAAAACAATTTAAGGGCCAACCACCCTGACCATTCATAGTTTGAAGAGCATCCATATAAATAGCGTCAACCTCAGGATGTTCCTCTCGATCTACCTTTATGTTAATAAACCCCTCATTCATTATCCCTGCTATTTCAGGGTCTTCAAAAGACTCCTTTTCCATAACATGACACCAATGGCAGGAAGAATATCCAATTGAAACGAGGATAGGTTTGTCCAGCGATAGCGCTAAATCAAATGCTTCCTGACACCAAGGAAACCAATTTACAGGATTGCCTGCGTGTTGTTTTAAATATAAACTGTTCTCAAGAGCCAGCCTGTTTGGGTAATTATCAGGCTTCAAAACTATTTATTTGAGGTTTTAAGGTAATTCTCAATAGCAGTTGCCATTGATGGAGCATTAGGAGATGGAGCTTCAATTTCAACAATTAAACCTGCATCTTTAGCGGCCTTAGCGGTTGTAGGGCCAAATACTCCAATTCTTATTTCATTTTGCACAAACTGAGGGAAATTTTTAAACAAGGATTCTATTCCTGAAGGTGAGAAAAAGCATAGCATATCGTAATTCTCTATTACCACATCTTTAAGATCAGAAGCAACTGTTTGATATATAATGGCTTCTTTAATAAAATAACCATTATTATGCATATAATCAGTTAATTCTGTTCTGTGGACATCACTACATGGATAAAGAAATTTCTCACTTGCATTTTTTTTTAAGGAATCAATTAAATCTTCAGCAGATTTTGTTCCAACGTAGAGTTTTCTTTTCCTGATAACAATATATTTCTGAAGGTATTTTGCAGTTGCATCACTAACGCAGAAATATTTCATATCCGGAGGCAGCTCAATTTTGAGATCTTTTAGAATACGGAAGAAATGATCAATTGCGTACTTACTTGTTAGTATTACAGCAGTAAATTTCAGAGGATCAAGGTTCTGCTTTCTAAAATCGTGAGCACTAATTCCTTCAATCTGAATAAATTTTCGGAATTCAACCTTAACATTCCATTTTTTTGACATCAATACAAAAGGATTGCTGTCATCAATAGGAGGAGGTTGAGAAATTAAAATGTTTTTAACTTTAGTAGCCATCAATAATTCTTTTTCCACCGTTGATTAAAATAAATTGGGCAAGTTCCTGTCCTAGTTTAAGGGGTTCTGAAGATAGGCCAGAAACAGTGTGATATATAATTTCAGAACCATCGGAGGATATTACACCTCCTGTTAATTCCAAGAAATTCCCGGTAACTGTAGCAATAGCGAAAACAGGGACACTATTATCGAATTGGATTTCCTTTTTGAACCCAAGTTCTGCATTGGCTGAAGTCAAAGTAGCATTATCATTCAAAATGGGTTTCCAAGATTCAGATACTTGATTTTCAGTTTTTAGGGTTAAAACAGCAGTCACACCAAAACCAGCAGCTGGTGTAAAGGATTTTAAGGATAATTTTTGAGTTATGGAGTTTTGTAGCCCTAACTGCGTTGCTTCGAAATTCGAAATCATCACTGCATCGTATTTACCTTCCTTTGAATGAACAAATAATGGATTAGGGACATTTAGATCCTTGATTACTTTGTGATTAGGAAAATAGTGTTGTAAAAACAATTTGTTTAATTCCGAATTAACTGCAATTGTGAAACTGCGTGTAAAATTCTCCAAATGAACCTCTGTGTTTTCTCCAATCAGGACACACCGCGGGTCATTTCTTTTGGGAGCAATTTCAAAACTTATTTCTTCTGGCAGATTTAATGGGAGATTATCGCCTCTAAAAACAGCCATATCTATTTCTTTTTTCAGAAATGCCATTAAAACCCAATCCAACGTCTTTTCTGAATCCTTTTTTTCAAAAACAGATTGGTTAATTACTTTAATTTGAGAGTTTACACCATGGAAATTAAGGAGCATTTGCACCTGATTAGCATGCCACAGTTCGTTTCTGTTGCCATTTGTGCCTATTAAAACCCCCATTCTAAAGAAATCATACCAACAATAACCATGGTAAAATTTCTGAGGTGCAAATATACAAAAAATACCAAGCTGTATTTAAGCGGAGACCTTCTGAAAACAAGCTATAATATAGATACCACCTACGGAAAAAATAAATTAACAAACCTGAAATTACCACATAAATAAACCAGGATTGGATTCCTGGCAAAATCAGGAAAAGAGAAAGAAATGTAATTATTATGTTCACTGGGAATGAGGCTATAATGTTGGCGTTCAAGTAATAGATAACCAACTTTCCTGATCCGAAAATCAACTTAATAATCCCAATAATAAATATTTTGAAAAAATTTGCTGCTAAACAAATTAAAAGAATGACCAAAAAGGCTATCACGCTGTCTTCTGGAAGAAATTCTATGATTTGAATCAACCATCCATGGCCCCAATTGGGCTGTAGAAATGGATAAAAATCAAATCCTCTAATGTAATCTAGTAAAGCAGAAAGGATAATTGAGAATAATACTAAATGGGTAAAATTTAGGAGTAACAAATCCCATGAACGGATTGTTTTTTGAGTAATCAAAGAAACCAGTTGCATATTCCTCATACTTACCCATTTCCATAATGACCCAAACAAGAATGAATCTAGTTGCTTAACTATAGAAAGTAATAAAAGCGGAATCACTAAAAGAAAAACAACTCTAATATTTTTATCTTTTTTACTTTTAATCACAACATATTCTTTATTATCAACATAGGTAACTTTATTCATTTGGTTAAAGTACAAATCGTAAGTGAATGAGTTCTGCCATGAATTTTTGGCTCCGGGATATTCATTATATAACCACAGTATTTTAAATGAATCTGTACTTTCCATAATATTAATTAAGCTGTCATGGAAGAGACTGACGATGTGATTGCCTGGAAAATATGGGAAGAAAACTGATTTAATACCTCTGTCTTTCAGCTCTTTAATACATTTTTTTACTCTTGAAACAGGCAGGTTATACCCTATTCCTGGAAACCAAGGAGCAACAATCGCCAGAGTTTTACCTGAAAATTGATTTTGGGAGTGGTTATTCGCATAAATCGAATCCATGACTCCGCTTTTACTAAGTATAAAAACAGGTTTATGTATCCCTGTAAAAACCAAAGGAGCGTGTGCAAATTTGAAACCAGAATTACTTTTTAGAATATTAACTCTAATGATATTAACGCCCTGTAAAAGGTTTCCTTCTGGCAAGGGGACAATTATGGGGACAAATGGCGAATTCCATATTTTCAATAGTGCCCCATTTATATAAATTTCGGTCTTTCCGGCTATTCCCTGAAAGTATAAGAAAATCGGACCAGATCCTTTTTTATACAGAAAAGCTGTTCTAAGCGAATGGCTATTTCCAGATGTGTCACAAAAAGGAATTTGAATTGGTTCGAGATTTCCATCCAACCACAATGAATCCAATTCCTGAATCAGAGTATATCCTTTTGTTTCAGGACCTTTAGTAAAAGGAATATTTTCTTTTTGAATTAATAGTCCAGACGCTGATATGCAGGTTGCATTTAAGAACCAAAGAATAAGTATAAGGATTGTCCTGTGTCTGAACAAAAGAAACATGTAGCTATGCCAGTAAAACTAACTTAATTTGAAAAACAAAAATATGAACCCATTTGCTTTAAGGACCGGAATAGGATACGATGTTCATCCATTCGTAGAAAACAGACCATTATTTCTTGGTGGCGTTTTGATTCCTTATGAGAGAGGATTGGCAGGACATTCAGATGCTGATGTATTACTGCATGCGATATGTGATTCTTTATTAGGTGCGGCTGGGCTTCAGGATATTGGATATCAGTTTCCCAATACTGATCAGAGGTTTAAAAATGCGGACAGTAAACTTTTGCTTAAAACCACCCTTGAAAAAATTACCCATGAAGGATTTTCTATTATTAACATTGATTCCATGTTAATCGCAGAAGAGCCAAAAATAAATCCTTATATTGTTAATATGAAGGAAACAATTTCTAAAATTATAAATATCGAATCAAATAGAATAGGTATAAAAGCGACTACAAACGAAAAGATGGGATTTACCGGAAGAAAGGAAGGAATTGCTGCTTTTGCAACCTGCCTTATAGTTCAGGGTATGTAATTTAAAATAAAGTGATTATGTTTCCTTTCTCTACCCACTGTTGTGAAAGGGCCATGACCTGGGTAAAGCAACACGTGATCTGGTAATACAAGGATTTTTGAAAAAATTGAAGACATTAAGGTATTATAATTTCCGCCGGATAGGTCAGTTCTTCCAATGCTATCAAAAAACAAAACATCCTGAGACAGTAAAAACTCATTATCAGTTGATAGCAAACAAACTCCTCCCTGAGAATGACCAGGTGTTTCAAGAATCTGAAGGGCAAGATTTTTTGAAAAAAACAATATTCCCTCTTTTAAAAACTCATCTGGTAATGGGGACGGATCACAGGTTATCCCGAAAATTGAAGCTTGTGATACATTATTTTTTAAATTATTCAATTCGTTTTCAGGCACATATAATCTACATTGATACCTCTCCTTAAACTTTTGATTCCCGAAAATGTGGTCAAGGTGGCAGTGGGTATTAATGATGGCAAGAACTGTTAACTGATTATCCTCTATAAAGTGATAAACAATTTGAAATTCCTCTTGGGTATAACACCCTGGGTCTACTATAACTACTTCCCTCATATCATTCCAAATCAGGTAGGTATTTTCCTGAAAAGGATTAAATGTCCACTTTTGAACTTTTAACATATGCAAATATTATATTTCTCACTGAGCAGACAATACTATCTATGAAAGTTGTGATATGTGGAGGAGGATTAGCTGGAATTACCTTGGCACTATGGCTGATTGAATTAGAACATGAAGTAAAACTAATTGATTATCAAACACCTAGTAACTCTTCAAGGGCGGCTGCCGGTTTAATTAATCCTGTAACAGGAAAAAGAGCTGTTTTTACATGGAATTTTTTAGAATTTAAAAAATCTTTTGAACGCTTTTTCTCCCTTAAATCTGTTAAAGGATTAAAGACATTTTACACAGAAAAAGAAATTATACGGCCCCTATACCACTCTGGAGAATGGAATGATTGGTCTGGAAAAACTGTTGAACCTACAGTATCTGATCTTGTGGAATTGTACGAAGGAGAAATTTATCCTGGTATTTTAACTAAAAATATTGGAGGAATTTTGATTAAAGGTGGAGGTTGGCTAAATGTTTCTGAATTTCTAGATGCCGGGCTATGCGTATTAAAAACCAGTAACCGGTTTTCTTACTCTGAAGGATTCCTTAAAAATGAAGATGTTTTTCCGAAGGAATCAGTGTTAAACTTTCAGGGTAATAAAATTAAATATGATTATTTAGTGTTTGCCGAAGGAGAATCGCATATAAGCGGTAATTTTTTTTCTATTCCCCTACAGAAGCTCAAAGGTCAAATAATACGGTTACAATCTGATTCAATTTCTTTAAAACATATCATTTCGTCTTCTGTTTTTTTACTTCCCACGGATAACGGAATTGTATGTGGCTCTACGTATGAAAGACAATACACAGATACATTTCCTGATGAAGCAGGTTTGAATTATCTAAAAGGACAAGCCGAGAAAGTACTTAATAAACCTTTCAAAATTATTTCCCACTGGTCTGGAATTAGGCCAGGAAGTCCAGATAGAAAACCAATAGTTGGAAGGCATAATGAATATCCACAGTTACTAATCATGAATGGTTTGGGCACCAAAGGAGTACTGCAGGCACCATTTTGTGCAGAAATAATTTGTAACATGATCGAAAATCCCGATTATATGATTCCAGTGGAAATAAATTCAAATCGATTTATCAAGTAAATTCGTTAAAATATTCAACTGATTTTCCTTGAAGTATTTAATACTTTTTCTTTCGATTCTTGCAATTAGCTTTTCTTTAAAGGCCCAGGAGGATACAGGTGGAAAAGAAACCATTTATTATGGTCATCTGAGTTGGAGGGCTGTAAAAACCTTGAATTTCGAGATTCTTTATTATGGAAATAATGAACCTCTGGCAAAACAAACAGGTATACTAGCTGAAAAAAGTCTAGAAGAATTAGAAGAATTCCTTGATTACAAACCTCAGACAAGATTTCGGATTTATGTATACTCAAATCAATATGATGCCTTATTCAGTAGAGTGCAACCCAAAAATCTTGTAGACATTAAAACATCAGGTATTTCTCTTATCCGGCACAATGAAGCATATATTTCATATCCAGGTACCTCAATTGAGCACCTTACTGTTGTAAAAACTGAAATTGCCAGATTGATATTGTGGGATATGATGCATGAAGGAACTTTCCAGAATACTGTTCAAAACGAAATTTTACTTTACCTTCCAGAGTGGTATGTTGAAGGACTGGTTAGTTATTTAGGTGAAGGTTGGAATTATAAGGATGATGCCAAACTAAAAACAGCAGATATAAATTCGTCCATATTTACAGATTCAAAGGCGATAACAAATAATAAGTTACTTGTATATAAATCAATATGGTATTATATTATTAAAACATATGGGGAGGAGAAATTATCTTCTATTTTAAATATTACAAGATTAAATAGGTCATTAAATTCAGGCTTTTTGGCAGTTATTGGTAAGGATCCTGAAACATTAGGTAAAAACTGGTCAGACTTTGCAAGGAATTTTTCTAAATCCGAACAAGGAAAAAGGGAGTCGGTTGAAAAAGCTGGGCAAAGGATTTATGCTATTGGCACTGGAAATCATCTTGCAGGTTCAGCCTTACATCCAAATGGAAGAACCTTAGCTTGGACTGAGATTGAACACGGTAATATTAAATTAAAAACTAATGACATTCAAAATTCAATAGATAAATCTAAAGTTTTATTTTCCGGAGGAAAATTAACTGAACAGTCAGAACCTTCTTTTTACCATTTACCAATGAAATGGGACAAGGAAGGCAAGGTTCTTGCAGCAACAAGTGTCAGGGATGGAAAATTAATATTGCTTCTTTATAATTTTGAAGATGGGAAGGTAAAGGAAATTAAAACCAGGCCAGCCTTAGATTATATAAATAATTTTGCTTGGTCAAATGAAAACCAATCACTAATTATTTCTGGCTCAAAAGACGGACAATGTGATTTGTATCAGTACACAGGAAATAGTTTTAGGCAATTAACTAATGACATTTTTGATGATATTAATCCTTGTTTTAGTCTGGATGATAAAACACTTTTTTTTGCCTCAAACAGGGTATTAAATAAGGGTAAGAAGTTAGATAACATTATTCCAGAGCAGAATTTTGATATTTATTCAATTGATTTTCCAGAACTGAAGGATACGCTTCTACAGATAACCAGCACTAAATCAATTAATGAGTATCCTGAAGATGTATTCAATAGTTTTGAGCTTTCGTATTTATCTGATCAAAGTGGTATTCTGAATCTTTGGAAAAGAAATATTTTTACTGGTGATTCTGTTTGTTTAAGTAATTTTTTTGAGGGTATTAATGAAAGTTATCTTTGTGGTAGCACTTTATTTATTACATCATATTTCAATGGAATAGACTATCCTATAACAATTCCTAACTATAGGTTTACAATAGCAAGGGACTATACAGAAACACAACTCCGAAAAGATATACTAAATAAATTTACGGAAGAATTACGCTTAAAGGAAAAGCAGGAAAATTTAAATATAGCTTTAGAAGAACAGCAAATCAGAAGAGACTCAATTAATAAACTTGTTGAATCAGGAAATGTTTCAGAAATTCAGAATGCAGATACCTTAAAACCATCTTCGAAAAAATTAAGATATTATGTTTTTGATGAAGAAGATCAACAAATTCAAAATAACGAAAAAAATAAAAAAGAAGAAGGTTTTAGAATTTTCAGGGTAAATCCGGATAAATCGACCAAAGTAGATGTAACGGAAGGAACTTTTTTTAAATCATTTGATCCCGCATCTATAAAATTTGAACAAGTAAATGGTATTAGAAAACAATGGATGCCCGAAATGGCAGGGATGACTATAGGTTTTGATCCTTATTTTAGGTTAAAAGCATCCTTTACTATTTCCTTAAATGATATTAGAAAAATCCATGAATTAAAAGCATCATTTTCTCCTTACATTGATTTAAAAAGTAATGACCTACTAATAAAGTATCAAAATAACAAACTTAAAATACATCCATCGATATGTTTTGAGAGTAAAAGCAAGTTTTTCAATAAAGATGGTATTATGGCAAGATATAATTCCATTTCAACAGTAGTTGGATTAGGATATGTTTTGTCACGATTTCTAAATGCAAGTGCTGAAGGTGGGTTATTGTTTTTAAAAAGAACTGATCTTGATCTTGAAAGAAGCGATTTAAGGAATGCAGAGGACCAGATGGCCCTTTTAAAATTTCAGGTTAAATATGATGATAGCCGGTCTTCCGGACAATTTATCCTAAATGGAAATCAGGCATCAGTTAATGTTATACATGCAGTTCCTCTTGGAGTAAATACAACAGGTTTTACAAATTTTCGGATTAATTATTCAAGGTACCAGCCAGTATTAAAACATTCGATTTTTGCCGTTCAGGTAAACTCCGGTTTCAGTATTGGAAATGGCAAACCAGAGTATTTTTTGGGAGGAGTCAATGATTGGTTAAATTCAAAATATAATGATCGTTCAGATATTCCTGTATTTGGGAATCTGAATAGTTTTTATTTTTTAAACTATGTTCCTGTTCGAGGATTCCCTTACAATTCCAGAAATGGTACTCAGGTAGTTTCTTTAACTAGTGAGCTAAGAGTTCCTGTTATGAAATACTTTGTTAAATATCTTAATACTGGCCAAATGTATAATTTTCAACTTGTTGGATTTTATGATATCGGAACCGTTTGGAGAACTGGTAATCCATTGTCTCAAAAGAACCCTATTGAAACTCAGATCATTGATAAAAATCCTTTCCTGATTTCACTTCAGACCCTAAAAAGCCCATTCCTTATGAGTGTAGGTACTGGAATTAGACTTACCTTGCTTAGTTATGTTACCCGATTTGATCTTGCATGGGGAATTGAAGATGGCCAGGTATTGAAACCGCAGTTTTCAATTTCATTAGGCAACAATTTCTAATAAAATAGGTTTGTTTTTTAAAAAAATAGTGAAAGGTTTATTTAGACTATCCTTTTTAATACACGCAAAGGTGGAAAACTTTAAAGTCTTGGTAATCTTTAACCAAAAAGAATCGTTTAAATTGTAACAGATTCTGAAAAGCGATACGCCTTTTAAAGATCTTTATAAAATACTGCTATGGATTACAAGGACTATGAAGCCTTTGAGAATTATGACTTCGAGGCAGATGCGAGGGAAAAGGCTCGACAGTTTGAAGAAATGCTTCAACAGGATCAGAAACCCTTTCTGGATCCCAGCGCCATAGAAGATCTATTCAGTTACTATTTATTTCAGAGTATGGAATCAGACAAAGCTCTTATGCTGATTTCATATGCTTTGGATCAATTTCCATTAAATAGCGATTTGTATTATAAAAAATCAATGCTTTTGCATGATGCTGGAAAGATTTCAGAGGCTCATATTAATATAGAGAAAGCGCTAGAAATTTCTCCTGTAGATATGGATTATCAGTTACAAATGGTAAACGTCCTGAACTCGATGGACAAATTTCAGCAGGCATTGGAAATTTTAGGTTCATTATTAGATTCAAATCTGGACCGACATGAAGAAATTTATTTTTTCATGGGCACCATTTACAGTGATAAAGGTGACCCAGAAAAGGCAATAGGATGTTACAGAAAAGCATTAGTATTGGATCCTGAGTTAATTGAGGCACTTCAAGAAATGGTTTTTTGTTTTGAACGATGCAACAGATCAGAAGATGCTATTATCGAGGTTGAACGATATTTAGATGAAAACCCTTACGAAACTGCTGTTTGGCTGCAACTTGGCGTTCAGTACATGAGAGTTGGTCATTTTGAAAAAGCAATCGAAGCCTTTGATTATTGTATCGCCATTGACAGTCAGATAACCCTTTCCTATGCTCAAAAGGCAAATGCATTGGTTGAAATAGGAAAGTACAGAGAGGCCATCAGTTGTCTGTTTGAATTATTAAAATATGATTCTAATGATGCAAATGCATATTTCCTGCTTGGTGAATGTTTTGAAGGGGTTGGAATTATTGAGGATGCGTTAAGATATTACCATAAGGGTCTTGGCATCCAAGCTGACTACACTGAAGGCTGGTATAATATTGGATATCTTTTAGAAAGAGAAGATCGTTTCAAGGAAGCCTGTTTTTATTATAGAAAAGCATTAGCATTAGATGCAGTACATGCTGAAAGCTGGATAGGTATTACCAATTGTGAAATTCAATTAGGTAATGAAAAATCGGCCATGGAAGCCCTTGAAGAGGCTATTGATCTAAATTATGACGATTTTGACATGTGGGCAGAATGGGCTTATTTATTTAAAAAACTAAACAGACTGGACGCTGCATTACTTGTTTTAGAAAAAGGTTTGGATTTAAATAAAGATATGGCTGAGCTGTTTTACCTGATGTCAGGGTACTCTATTTTAAATGGGAATATTTCCGGCGGTTTGGTTTATTTAGAAAACGGACTTTTACTCAATTACAAAAAGCATCCTGTTTTATTGGATGTGTTAGGAGATAAAAAACAGAATTTAGATCTTGTTCATCATTTAATTGAACACTACAAAAACTAATGAACTTTGAATTAACTCAGTTACCTGAAAGAACAACAAAACCCAGAAAATCAGGTTTAACAATGGCAATGGATAAAGGTCTTAGCCTCAGAGAGGTAGAAGATTTTATCAGTGTTTCCGGGAATTATGTTGATTATGTAAAACTAGGTTGGGCTACAAGTTTTGTAACTCCAATGCTTGAAGAAAAGCTTCAGCTTTATAAAAAGGCCGGCATACCGACCTACTTCGGTGGAACTTTATTCGAAGCCTTTGTTATCCGCGGTCAATATGAAGATTATAAAAATATCTTGAGAAAATATCATATGTCACACGTTGAAGTTTCAGACGGTAGCATTGAAATGGAAACAAGTGACAAACTGCACTACATCAGTGACCTGGCAAAAGAATTCACCGTACATTCTGAAGTTGGGAGTAAAGACGCAAACAAGGTTTTACCACCCTACATATGGGTGCAGAAAATTAAAGAAGAACTGGAAGCTGGATCCTACCTGGTTACGACAGAGGCAAGAGAAGGCGGAAACGTTGGTGTTTTCCAATCCTCAGGCGAAGTTCGGTCAGGACTGATCATGGAAATTCTTCATGAGATTGATAAAAACCGTATCCTTTGGGAGGCTCCAAAAAAGGAGCAACAAATTTGGTTTATTAAGGAGATGGGAAATGAAGTTAACCTTGGAAATATAGCTCCGGAGGAAGTGATACCACTTGAGACTCTTAGATTAGGTCTTAGAGGAGATACTTTTCATCTTTTTTTAGGGAAGTAAATGTCCCGGACCATGTTTGGTCTGGTAGGGAAATCCTTAAAACATAGTTTTTCCAGAGATTATTTTCAGGAAAAATTTAAGCTTTTAGGTTTAGATGCCGAATATAGACTATTTGAGATTAATCAAATTTCTGAAATTCAGACAATTATTTCCTATTTACCCAACCTTAAAGGATTAAATGTTACAATTCCATATAAAGAAGAAGTATTTCCATATTTAGAGGATACCGACATTATAGCAAAAAAAACAGGTGCTGTAAACACCATTTTAATCAGGGATAATAAAATGTATGGATTTAATACTGATTATTTTGGATTTACTCAATCTTTCAGAAAATTTTATACTACAACGGCTATAGGATGTAAAGCACTTATAATTGGTTTTGGAGGCGCTGCTAAAACAATTGGTTTCGCTCTTGAAGTGGAATTTAACTCAGAGGTTACTTATTTAAACAGAAAAAACAATAACTTAGTTTCAAATATTATTGAGTATTCTGATTTATTAAATCACAATTTATCAAAATATGATATAATTATAAATGCAACGCCATTAGGTATGTTTCCAAATAACAATACCTTTCCTGATATAAATTATAATGAGCTGGGCTCGTCTCACTATGTAATGGACCTTATATATAATCCTTTAAAAACAGAATTCCTTAAAAAGGCAGAGCTAAAGGGTGCTAAAATATTATCTGGCATGGAAATGCTTTATTTACAAGCAGATAAGTCATGGGAAATATGGAAAGAATATATGTAATTGACTCAAGGTTATTAAATTTGCAATGTGGAGTATCCTGCAAAAAGCATTGAGGACGTTGTTGAGGAATTGTCAAAATTACCAGGGATAGGCAAAAAAACAGCTTTAAGGCTAACTTTAAATTTGCTTAAAAGAGGAGAAGAATCTACTTTGCGTCTTGGGCAAGTTTTGCAAAAATTACATATTGATACTAAATATTGTTCTATTTGCCACAATATTAGTGATTATGAAATTTGTTCTATTTGCTCCAGTCAGAAAAGGGATAAATCTTTAATCTGTGTGGTTGAAAATTTCCGGGATGTTATTGCCATTGAAAATACGGGACAGTTTTTTGGTGTTTATCATGTTTTAGGTGGAGTAATTGACCCTATGAATGGAATAGGCCCTGATGATATTAATGCCTACAGTTTGATTCTTAGAACTCAAAATACTGAAATTCGTGAGGTGATATTTGCATTAAGTGCAAATATGGAAGGGGACACAACTACGTTCTATTTAACTCGAAAAATCAAAAGAAATAATTTAACGATAACTTCAATTGCAAGAGGGATACCTGTTGGCGGAGAATTAGAGTTTGCGGACGAAATTACCCTTGGCAGATCATTAACCAACCGTACCTTTTATTCAATTCAATCAGACGTTTCCTGATTTATGGATCTTTCAATTATCATAGTAAACTATAATGTTAAACATTTTCTTGAACAGGCAATTTTGTCGGTTGAAAAAGCAATACAAGGTATAACCTGTGAAGTATTTGTTGTAGATAATAATTCAGTTGATGGTAGCACACAACTTGTAAAAGAGAAATTTCCTTGGGTGTTATTAATTGAAAACAAAAAAAATGTGGGTTTTTCAGTTGCTAACAACCAAGCCATAAAACTTGCCAAAGGAAAATATATACTATTATTAAATCCTGATACAATTGTAGAGGAAGATACTTTTAAGAAAGTCCTTGACTTTATGGAAAGTCATTCGGATGCAGGTGGACTTGGAGTAAAAATGCTTGATGGAACTGGACACTTTTTACCAGAATCAAAAAGAAGTCTTCCTACGCCGTGGGTATCTTTTTATAAAATATTTGGATTTTCCAAGATCTTCCCGAAAAGTAAAAAATTTGGGAAATATCATCTTACCTATTTAAACAAGGACGAAAACCATGAAGTAGAAATTCTTGCAGGTGCGTTTATGTTATTACGTAAATCTGTTCTGGATCAAATAGGTTTACTGGATGAGGATTATTTCATGTATGGTGAAGACATAGATTTATCCTACAGAATTATTAAATCCGGGTATAAAAATTATTACTATTCAGGTACGCAAATTATTCATTACAAAGGAGAGAGTACCAAAAAAGGAAGCATGAATTATGTAAAAGTTTTTTACAATGCAATGCTGATTTTTGCAAGGAAACATTTTAGTAAGGGTAATATTGCATTTTTTACATTTCTAATTCAAATTGCAGTATATTTTAGAGCAATAATTGCTATTTCTAATAGAATAATTAATAAATTATTTTTTCCTTTTTATGAAAGTTTAAGTATTTATCTTGCAATATATGGGATAAAAGATTATTGGGAAAAAAATCATCGTTATGTTGAAGGAGGCCATTATCCATTATCCTTTGATGTAATTGCAGCACCTACTTATACTTTCGTATTTGTTTTATTTTTGACTATATCAGGTGCTTATTCAAAACCCTATAATACAAAGAAAATAATTCTTGCTGCACTATGGGGATTTATTACAATTGCAACTGTTAGTTTTCTATTTCCAGCAATTAACTATTCCCGGGCTATTGTTGGTTTAGCATCAATATTTACAGTGTTTATTGCCATATTTAATCGTATACTATTCACTTTTGTAAAAACTAAAAAATTCTCATTTACCGATGAAGTGCAAAAAAAACGTATTATAATTGTTGCAGATAATTATGAAGCTTTGAGGGTTATAAACCTAATTAAAAAAGAATTGGCTTATCAATGTCATTTTGTAGGATTGGTTGCTGTCTCTTCAAAACAACGTGAAGAAGGATTTGAAATATTAGGTACAATTGACCAATTAGATGAAATTGTTGACTATTATCGTGTTGAAGAGGTTATTTTTTGCAATAAAAGTATATCATCAGGAGAAATAATTAGTATAATGGGAAATCTTTTCAGAGATAATTTAGACTATAAAATTATTCCAAAAGACACCGATTTTATTATTGGACCAAAAGAAATCCATGCAACAGGTGGACTTTATGGATTTACATTAAATGATAAAACCAGAATCGCTGAGCATATTATTGCCAAACGATTCTTTGACTTTACATTTGCATTTCTATTAGTATTGGTTTTTCCAGTAACATTTTGGCTTTATAAACATCCTTTTAAAGCATTTTTTAACCTTTTTGAAGTATTGTTTGGCAATTATCACTTGGTTGGATACATCAACAACAATAATCAGGGATTACCTCAGCTTAAAAAAGGCTTACTAAATATGAAACATTTGCTTGTTAAAAAAGGCAAGAAGGATGTAATTTATGATGATTTTACAAAGCTAGATGCCCACTATGCAAAAAGTCACACCATACAACTTGATTTGATAATTCTGCTGAGAGGGATTCAACTAATCGGAGGAAAATAAAATTATTCCTCCTCGGTATTATTTAATTCACATAAAGCAACTTGAAGAAACTTCCTTGGCTATAATTTTCAATCTAGCTATTACTTTCTAGTGTAACACATATTTATGGTTTTTTTTGTAAGTACATTTTAAATTATTCACGACAAATATTTAATAATTGAGGAAGAAAATAAGGTATGCTTATTACCTTATTATAAATTCGCAACTAATTTTTCCTATTTGACTTATTTAACGTGTGGGTTGTTCCATCATTTTAGACCGAAAAATCAAAAAAATGTAGGCTATTAAACCAACCAAACAAAGCATAATAAACTGGCTGGTATGAATCAGTAAAGCAAAATTCTCCCCTGCAATTTTAGTACTTCCGAGAAGGTAAAATGCCAGAATTACTGCATTATGAAAAGGACCTATCCCGCCAGGAACAGGCATACTCATTCCGATTCCTCCGAATATCATTATAAACATTGCAAAATAAAAACCATTACCTGATGTTTCTAACAATGATGGAAAAGTAACATAATAAACCAATATATATAATAACCAAATCAATATAGTATAAAATATAAAAAGAATAGGATTCTTCAGTCTGAAGATCCCCAATGCGGAATCAGTCAGTGATTTAGCAAATACAATAACTTTCTTTGCTATAGCTGATTTTAAAATAAGTTTCTTAAATCTGATTACTAAAAACAAAAATATTACAACCATTATTAGACCTATTACAACTGGTAACCAATTGTAATCCTTATTAAATACCCCTGTTTCGCCTAAAAACTTAAAAAATGCAGAGGATTCCATAAAAAGTGCAATAAGAATTAATATACCCAGACATAAAACATCCAAAATTCTTTCTGTAAGTACAGTTCCAATAGAAACTGCAATTGGTACCTTATCGCTTCTGATTAATAGTGTACAACGGGTCACCTCCCCAAGTCTCGGAACTGCATTATTTGCCATATATCCTACCATGAGTGCGGCAAATACATTAGTTACCCGTGTTTTTTCACCGGAAGCTGATAAAAGCATTTGCCATCGTAAAGCCCGAACAAAATGACTAAGGAGAGAAACAAACAAGCCAGCAAAAACAAATCTGAAATCTGCTTTTCGGAAGTTTTCTGATAGTTCCTGAAAAGTTCTGTCTTTAAAGGCTAGATAAAACAAAAACAGGCCTAAAGACAGGCCTAAAAGGTATTTAAAAAACCGATTCCAGTTAATTTTCAAGAATAAACCAGTTGGTTATGCTCATTAGGAAAAACCAATATTGGTTTAAATACTCTGGCTTCTTCAATTTCCATAAAGGCATAAGAAACAACAATTACCGGATCTCCTACCTGAACCAAACGGGCTGCCGGTCCATTCAGGCAAACAACTCCTGAGCCACGTTCTCCTTCAATAACATATGTTTCAAATCTTTCACCATTGTTTATATTGAGAATATGTACCTTTTCATTGGGAAGTAGGTTAGCAGCCTCCATTAAATTCAAATCAAGGGTGATACTACCTGTATAATTCAATTCCGCTTGGGTTACCTTGGCGCGATGAATTTTTGATTTTAATACCTCTATCAGCATTTGAGAGGCGAAATTAACCAAAGAGGTCGATATTATCTATTAACCTTGTTGAACCACAATAAGCGGCTATAGCAACAACCGGATTATTCTCAGAAAAAATCAAATCTGGTGTTGATAAATTTTCTTTATTAACTATTTCAAGATAATCAAGCTTTAATGCAGGAAACCCTTTAATATACTCCTTTCCTGATTTTACTAATTCTGGTACTGGATTTCCTATGGATACACTACTCTTCATTAGTTTCAGTGTTTCAAAAAGTCCAATCGCCTGTTTCCTTTCTTCCTGGTTGAGGTATATATTTCTACTACTTAATGCCAAACCATCTGCTTCCCTAACAGTTGGACAAACCATTAGGTTAACCGGAAGATTAAGTTCTTTTACCATTCTATTAAGAATGACTGTTTGTTGAAAATCTTTCCTACCAAAATAGGCATTGCAAGGACCAATAAGGTTGAATAGTTTATTAACGATCAGACAAACACCATTAAAATGGTCGGGCCTTGTTTTACCGCAAAGAACAGTTCCAAGGCTCCCACAAGAAACAGAAAAATAGGGATGCTGAAGATAAACTTCTTCTTTAGGAGGCATTAGCACGATTACCTTACCCAAATCCTTTAATTTCTCCAGATCATTTTCTGGAGTTCTTGGATACTTGTCAAAATCTTCATTAGGCCCAAATTGCGCAGGATTCACAAAAATACTTACTACAACCTGCTCATTTTCTTCCAAGGCCTGTTTTACTAGGTTCAAATGGCCTGCATGCAAAGCCCCCATTGTTGGAACAAAGCCTGTTTTTGCTAAATCATCTTTTCTAAAATCTAGAAAAGCTTTTAGCGAAGTAAATACCTGCATGCCGTTTCGGGTTGATGGAATTGGGGCGGGATATTACGGCTATTCTGTTTTTCATACAATACTTTTTTGTACTTTTGCAAAGTATTTACATTTTACTTTAACCGATGCAAAAGCTTCGGATACTTTTTATCACTTCTGAAATAGAGCCCTTCCTTAAGATTACTTCTGCAGCTGATGTTATACGAATGTTACCGCAGGGACTCCAGGAACTTGGACACGAAATCAGAATCCTAATGCCAAAATTTGGTATTATAAATGAAAGACGTAACCGTCTTCATGAGGTTGTCAGACTTTCAGGTATCAATATACGTGTTGGAAACGAGGAGAAACCCTTAACTATTAAGGTAGCTTCTATTCCAAATGCAAAACTTCAAGTATATTTTCTTGATAATCTTGATTATTTCAACAGGAAATCAGCTTTAATAAATCCTGAGAATAATGAATTTTATGCGGATAATGACGAAAGATTAATTTTCTTTTGTAAAGGAGCTATTGAAACTGTTAAAAAACTGGGATGGCCACCGGATATTATTCACTGTCATGATTGGATGACAAGTCTGGTTCCTCTTTATATGAAGACTTATTATAAGGACGACCCTATGTTTAAAAATACCAAGGTTGTTTATTCGGTGTATGATAACGATATCACTACTCCCCTATCCGACAATTTCGTGGAAAAGGCCAGTCTGGATTTGGGTTCTTCTGATTTGCTAAAAGGCTTTGCTAAAATGAATTACCCGGGTATATCAATGGGTGGCGTATCATTTGCTGATGCAATTGTGCGAGCCGGTGTTGACTTTGGAGATACAGTCGAAAAAGAACTTGCCATTGGCAATAAGCCGGTACTTGCAGCCGTTTCAGCAGAGGATAAAAAAGAATATATAGGACAGTTTCATCGTTTATACTGCGATATCCTAAACTGATATTTTTTTGGACTTAAAATTCCTGATTGCCGGGTTAATCTGCATTGGTTTATTTTCTTGTAAGGGAGTAAACGAAACGGGATTTGAATTACTAGAACCAGATGACATATTATCAGTTGGATATAGTGATACCCTTGAAATTGAACTGCTAACACTTAGGGTTGATAGTATTCGTACTGACGAATACCAGTATAGTTTATTTGGAAACTATATTGATCCTGCAATGGGAAGAGTTAGCACCAGTACTTTTACCCAATTTAGAACCACAGGAAATAATGTTTTTTTTGGGGACAGTTTATTTCTGGATTCTTTAGTGTTAAAATTGGATGTAGCTGGAGTCTATGGTGATCTTTACGATCCTCAAATAATCAATGTTTACAAATTAACAGGTTCAATAGATCCAGGAGCAACGTATTATTCTAATGATACGATTTCCATTGACTCCACAATGGAGTTAAGTTCTCGTAAAACACTTTCCTTTTCATCCTCTCCCGCGGCTGGACCAGATATTTCCATACGACTTTCGGATTCTTTAGGGAATTATATATTAAACGCCGGATCAACCAATTTGGCAAACAATGCTGCCTTTTTAGATTTTTTTAAAGGATTATACCTTACAACCGAACCAGTTTACCAAACTTCCAGAGATGCAGGTGCAGTTTTTTATCTCGATCTTTTAAGTTCTGATTCAAGACTCATTCTGTATTATAAAGGCAAGCAAAATGGAGAATTCAATGATTCGCTTTCTTATTCCTTTGTTGTGAACAATGATGCAGGAAGGTTTACAAGAATAGTCAGATCTGAATTTGAAAACACATTGTTTGGTCAGTCATTGAGTGACACAGCTTTTTTAGGAAAACAATATTTATTTTCTCAGGCAGGGAGTTTAACCCGGGTTTTTGCAAGATTTAAAGAGCTTAATTTACTTGGTACAAAAGGCATTAGCAGAGCAGAGCTTGTTTTAAAACCAGATTTAAACCAACTGGGTGCAAAAGGCTCCTATGGTATTCCCGGAACATTAATGGCCTACCTGGCCAATAGATCCATGGAACCTATTAATGAAGCATCTGCTTTTACATCAGCTATTTATGACGCAAGCAAAAAAGAATATAGCTTTACAGTAACAAATTTTGTTCAGAGACTTATTGCAGGACAAGATACCAGTTACGGTATTTTAATTCAACCTGCTTCCCCTCATACACAGGTGGTTCGAGGGATTTTTGGTGGAGTAAATAACCCCACTTTGAAACCCGTATTACGAGTAGTCTATACCGACCTTCCATAATATTGATTATCTAAACACTATCAGTATTTTTGCTATTGAAACACTAATCCACTAAATTAATATGTGCGGTATTGTAGGATACATAGGTTACAGAGAATCTCTTCCCATCTTGATAAATGGACTTAAACGTCTGGAATACAGAGGATATGATTCGGCAGGTATTGCCATTTTGAATGGAGATATTAAAGTTGAAAAACAAAAGGGCAAGGTTGCTGATCTGGAAAATAAAATCCTGGGTAAGCCACTCATGGGTACAATTGGTATGGGTCATACACGTTGGGCTACCCATGGAGAACCAAATGATATTAATGCACATCCCCATGTTTCCAACTCCGGAAAGTTTGTAATCATACACAATGGAATAATTGAAAATTATTCTGTTTTAAAAACTAAACTAGAGACCAAAGGGTATACGTTTAAAAGCGAAACCGATACTGAAGTATTAGCGAACCTTTTAGATGAGATTTATTACAATTCCGGAGAAATAAATGCCGAACTAACAGTAAGACTTGCGTTATCCAAAGTAGAAGGAGCCTATGGTCTGGTAATAATGTGTTCAGATGAACCTGACCAGATTATAGCAGCAAGAAAAGGTAGTCCTTTGGTTTTAGGTATTGGAGACGGTGAATATTTTGTTGCTTCTGATGCAACACCTATTATAGAATTTACGAAAAATGTTATCTATTTAAATGATGGCGATGTAGCGATAATTCACCGTGATCAACTCACTATAAAAACTGTTAGTAATGTCTTAAGAAACCCAACCATTCATACCTTGGATATGGAGTTGGAATCCATTGAAAAAGGTGGTTACGAGCATTTTATGCTTAAAGAAATATTCGAACAACCCCGCACAATAAAAGATTGTATGCGTGGTCGGATAGTTCTCGAAAATAAAGGGATTCACCTGGGTGGTTTGTCAGACAGATTTGGCGAAATCAGTAGTGCAAAAAGAATTTTAATTATTGCGTGCGGAACCAGTTGGCATGCCGGTTTGGTAGCCGAATACCTTATTGAAGAGTTAGCAAGAATTCCTGTTGAGGTTGAATATGCCTCAGAATTCAGATATAGAAATCCGGTGGTTGGCCCCGGTGATGTAGTCATTGCGATTTCTCAAAGTGGTGAAACAGCCGATACCCTTGCTGCAATTCAAATGGCTAAAGAAAAAGGAGCCATTGTTTTGGGAATTTGTAACGTTGTAGGATCCAGTATCCCAAGAGAAACTCATGCAGGAGTATATACCCATGCAGGACCAGAGATTGGTGTTGCGTCTACGAAAGCATTTACGGCTCAGGTTACTGTCTTAACATTAATGGCAATCCAATTAGGGCAGGTATTAAGTACCATTTCAAAGGAAAGGAATATTAGCCTTGTTGATGATTTATTGGCAATCCCTGATAAAGTAAATCATATTTTATCCCAGGATACCCTAATCAAAAAAATTGCTTACGAATTTAAAGAAGCCTCTAACTTCCTATACCTTGGAAGAGGATATAATTTCCCAATTGCCTTAGAAGGTGCTTTAAAGCTTAAAGAAATCAGTTATATCCATGCAGAAGGCTATCCTGCAGCAGAAATGAAACATGGGCCAATTGCATTGATTGATGAAAATATGCCTGTTGTAATTGTTGCTGTAAAGGATAAATCCTACGATAAAATCGTTTCTAATGTACAGGAAGTAAAGGCCAGAAAAGGTAAAATTATTGCAATTGTAACTGAAGGAGATCAGGAAATTAAAAGGATGGCAGATTATGTCCTTGAAATACCTCAAACTGATGAGGTACTTAGTCCATTGTTAACCGTTATCCCTCTTCAGCTACTTTCCTATCATATTGCGGTTATGAGAAATTGCAATGTTGATCAACCGAGAAATCTGGCAAAAAGCGTAACAGTAGAATAATTTTACACTTCTTCCAAAGCATTTCTAAGGTCTGAAATTAGGTATTCGGGGTCTTCAAGTCCTACATACAAGCGTACAAGATTCCATTGATAGGGAGATTCTTTATAATTCTGCGCATTCATTGTAGCTGCGGAAGGATAGCATAAGGATTCAAATCCTCCCCAGGAGCAGGCCAATAAAAAAGTCTTTAAGGTATTGCAAAAACGGTCTATACCTTCAAAATCTGAAGCTTTTATTTCTATACTGAATAATCCTCCACTTGCTTTCATCTGTTCTTTTGCCAAAGCGTATTGTGGGAAAGAAGGATGAAAAGGATAAAGAATGCGGTTTATTTTAGAATGACCAGTTAGAAATGCCAAAACTTTTTCCGTTGAATTAATAGATCTTTCCATTCGTATTTCAAGGGTTCTAAGACCTCTAATTGCAAGCCAAGCATCATGAGGAGATAAAATACCCCCTAAGGTCATAAATTCTGAATTAAAGATTTTCTCAATTCTTGATTTTGTGGAACATAATACTCCCATAACGATATCGCTATGTCCGTTAAGGTACTTTGTGCCTGAGTGAACCACAACATCCACACCAAGAGAAATTGGAGATTGGTTTAGCGGACTGGAATAACTATTGTCCAGTATAACAGTACAACCATGATTCTTTGCAATCTTAGAAACAGCCTTAATATCTTGAAGTTCAAATGTAAAGGAATTGGGAGACTCAAGATAAACAAGCTTAGTATTTTGCTTTATGGCTTTGCTAAAATTTTCAGGGTTGGTTCCATCCACAAAGTCTGTTGTCACACCATACTGTGTCAATAAATTTTCCAGCAGTTTTTTTGTCCAACTATAAGGATTTTTAACACAAACAACATGATCTCCAGATTTCACTTCTTGCATTATAGCGGCAGCAATTGCTGCGGAACCTGAGCCAAACACCAAAGAATCTTCAGCGCCTTCAAGAGCTGCAAGCTTCCTTCTTAAAATCTCTACAGTTGGATTATTTCCTCTGGTATAAAAAGGGTTCTTAAGTTCACTAACCAAGGACTCCCTCATCGATTCAATGCTTTTAAAACAAAAATTTGAAGTTTGAAACACAGGAGGAGAGACAGCATTTTGGTTTAGGACTCTGTCTTCACCAAGTTCGTTCAGAATATACGAAAGATTCATTTTTAAAAAGTTATTCTTGTGCCTGATTCATTAATTGTAAGTTGAATTTTTTTTCCAAAAATTAAAGGAAAATTTCTATCACCATGACCGCATGGTAAATTAAAGGCCATAGGAATTTGAAACTCTTTGAAGTGATCTGAAATTATTGAGTACGAATCTTTTCCGAATGGAATTTGGTTGTCCTTAATATCATGAAAAGAACCCACCAGGATTCCCTTAAGTAAGCCAAGTTTTTTCGTTCTTTTCAAATGCACCAACATCCTGTCTATATGATATAAATATTCATCAATTTCTTCTAAAAATAAAATTTTTGAATTAAAATCCGGCATGTCCGATGTACCTAAAGTAGTATTCAGTAGACTTAAGTTTCCGCCAACCAGCTCGCCTTCTGTGGTTCCATAACCATTTAGTTCATGTGAACTTACAGTACATTCAAACTGATGAGTATTCTTTAAAAAGCTGATTAAGGTTTGAATATCTCCGGAAAGTGAATTTTTTGAAAACTCAATGGCCATTGGTGCATGAATAAAGTAACCTTTTGTTCTATTAAAGATGGAAAAATGAACTGCAGTTAAATCGCTGTACCCTATAAGCCACTTTGGAAATTTATTAAAGGTATCCCAGTTGATATTATCGATTATCCTTTGGGTCCCATATCCTCCACGAGCAAATAAAATGGCATCAACAGTTTCGTCATCTAACATTTGTTGAAAGCTTTCCAACCTCAGTTCATCCGTACCGGCAAATTGATGGTCAGCAGCAAAAACATTTTTAGATAATACCACTTCAAATTCATTTTCCTTCAAAAGGGCGATGCAAGGTTCAAGATCAACCGACGATACTTTACGTGCAGTTGCAACTATGCCAATTTTTGAAACAGATCTGGGAAATTCCTTCATTTTATTTTAGGCTTTCATAAGGCTTGGCATATTTTGTTACACTGGCTACACCACTATAAAATGCCCATAGAAAACCTGGAACTCCATCCAAAATTCCAAGTTTGAAAATATATATTCCGAAGAATTTTATTGGAAAATTAATAAATATTTTAAACAAATAGCTTTTTTTCCATTTTCTTTTTATTTCAGGCATGGATATACTGGTATACCTGTTTGACTTATCTAGCATTTCTTCTAACGAAAAGTAACTATAATGTAATAACTCTCCTCCCAACAACCCAGTTGGTCCTTTTGTAATTATCCTTTCATGAACTCTTTCCTGCGAAAAGGAAGCATAATTTCTATTAAATAAACGTAATATAGGTTTTTGATTTTCACCCGAAAACCTGAGTTTTTTTCCCATAAAAACAAGAGTTCTATTAACTTTAAAGGCATTAAATGTGGCTTTTTCATTAACAACTGAACAAATTGATTTTTGCAATACCTCATCTGGAATCTCATCCGCATCAATTGATAATATCCAATCCCACTTTGCAGCATTTACTCCTGTTTGTTTCTGCTTTCCAAATCCATCAAAAGGTTGATAAAATATTTTAGCACCATGCGCTTCAGCAATTTTAAGGGTGTTGTCCTCGCTTCCTGAATCAACAAGCACAATTTCATCAGCCCATTTTACCGCAGAAAGTACTTCCTCCAACAATCGTTCGGCATTTAGGGTTATAATTACAACGCTTACCGGAACTTTATTCATTTAAAACCAGCATTTAGAAACCGTTTTTTAAAATTCAATGATACAAAAACACTAAGCTAAATCCTTCTTTTTACCTTTGTAAAAAAAAGTCAATGCGGAAACATAATTTTTCTCCTGGTCCTGGCATACTACCTGTTTCAGTTTTGAAACAAGCCTCCGAAGCTGTCCTTGATTATAAGGGATCTGGTATGGGTTTGATCGAAATGTCGCACCGCAGTACAGATTTCATTGAAATCATGGAGGAAGCGCGTCAAAGGGTTAAACAATTGTTCAATCTTGGAGATGATTACGAGGTGCTATTTCTTCAGGGTGGTGCAAGCCTTCAGTTTACAATGATTCCTTATAATTTACTTGATGAAAATGAAACAGCCGCTTATTTGGAGACTGGTCAATGGGCAAAAGGGGCAATTAAAGAGGCTCGTTTATTTGGAAATGTTGATGTAGTTGCAAGTTCTGCGGAAAATGGATTTAAAAATATACCAAAGGATTTTGTTGTTCCGGGTAACGCAAAATATTTTCATATAACCACTAACAATACTATATATGGAACGGAAATGTTTGAATTCCCTAAAACCGATGTTCCATTAATAGCAGATATGTCCTCTGATATTTTTTCCAGACCAGTAGATGGAAATCAATTTTCCTTGATTTATGCAGGTGCCCAAAAAAATATGGGGCCCTCTGGAACAACAATGGTTGTTGTCAAAAAGGATATATTAGGTAAAGTAAAACGTAAGATTCCTTCTATGTTGAATTATGCCATTCACATAGAAAAAGAATCTATGTACAATACGCCTGCAACTTTTGCAATTTATGTATGCCTTCTAACCCTCAGATGGATAGAAGAATTGGGAGGTTTGGCTGAAATGGAGAAAATAAATATAGCAAAAAGTTCACTTTTATATCAAGAAATAGATAATAATCCATTGTTTTATGGGTACACTGTACCGGAGGACAGGTCAAGAATGAATGTAACCTTTATGTTGCACAATCAAGATCTGGAAAAGGAATTTGTCCAATTGTGTAAGGAAAGAAATATTTCCGGTATAAAGGGACACAGAACCCTTGGAGGTTTCAGAGCTTCACTTTATAATGCATTACCAATGGAAAGTGTAGAGGCTTTGGTTGGCGCAATGCAAGAATTTGCGAAAATAAAAGGATAAAATCCTAGCTTTTATTTTAATTTTAATAACCTCTCTTTAATTGAGGAGAGGAGAGTATTTTCTTTTACCCTTGAATTGAATCCTGCGATTTTTAATTTGATTAAATTTCTAAAAGAGCGCTCCATTTCATATTGCTCTAGGCAATACTCACAGGATTCAACCATCCTGATAAATTCCGGGTCTTTCTGGTTATCGAGTTCCCCATCAAGCATTTCTCCCAGCTTTCGGATTATTTCCTCGCATTCTTTATCGCTATAAGGGGATCCATTTTTATGTACCCCTGTTCCTTTTTTATGTAAATCCAGTTCCATTTAATTTTCTTTGGAGTGACTATAACTATAAAACGTTTTCAAAAAGTTCCTCACTTTCTTCTTCTGTATCATATCCCATATATTTTGCATATGAAATTAGCTTTTCCTTTAGCATTTTTCTTGCACGATGTAACCTTGATCGAACAGTTCCAATTGGAATATCTGTTATAGCAGCAATCTCCTCATAGGTAAATTCCTCAATATCACATAAAATAATAACTGTTTTAAAATCTACCGGTAAACTGTTTAATGCATTTGAAATTTCATCCCCTACAAGTCCATGAAACAATTTGTCTCTTAAATCAATTGAATCAGAATAGGCTGCTTTTCCGGTCTGAAGAAACATTTCTGCTTCTTCATAATCAATTTTTGCAGGTTCCTTTGTTGATTTACGGTAATTATTTATAAAGGAATTTTTTAAAATTCTAAATAACCATGCTTTTGAATTAGAACCCAATTCAAAGCTGAAAAAAAAGCGATATGCCTTGAGATAAGTGTCTTGAACTAAATCATTGGAATCATCTTCGTTGCCAGTTAGTCGATAAGCAAAATGATACAATGGCTTAATATGAGGTAGCATTTCAGATTCAAATCTGGCATCATCAAGCTTTTTATCCGAAGTTTCCATTTTTCAGTTTTAAAGAATTGTGTCAATGTATTTTTGCCTTTGAATAGAATCATTCAGAAATAACATCTGAGCATTCACAGACTGCTCTCCAGGTTTTCGTACAGATTTAACATACGAACCGTCTGAGTTTAACACTCGGGCTTTAACATTGTCTGAGAACATTATACGTAGAATCTCAAATATTTGTTTTTTACCTTCTTCCTGCTCAATTGGTAGTAAAACTTCAATTCTTCGATTCAAATTCCTTTGCATTAGGTCCGCACTTCCAATAAAAATTCTGGATTCGCCAGCAGCACTAAAAGTATAAATGCGGGAATGTTCAAGAAATCTGCCTACAATAGAATGAACTTCAATATTCTCACTTATATCTTTCAATCCTGGAACTAGGCAGCATATTCCTCGAACAATAAGGCTTATTTTAACTCCCTTTTTAGACGCTTTATATAACATCTGAATCATTTCTGTATCGACAAGTGAGTTCATTACCATTCTTATTTCACTTGGATTCTCAATAGAATGCCTTCTTATACATTCCTGTATTTCATTTACAAGTCTTTCTCTTAAACTGATAGGAGCCACAAGGAGTTTTCTCCATTTTTCCTGCCTTGAAAAGCCGGTGAGAAAATTAAATAACTCGGTGAGATCTTTTCCAATTTCTTCATTACAGGTAAAATAGCTTATATCTGTATATATTTTAGAAGTTCGGATATTGTAATTTCCTGTGCTAATATGACAATACTGTGCAAGTTTTCCTTGCTCTTGTCTAATAATAAGACATATTTTGCAATGCGTTTTTAATCCCATTAATCCATAAACCACATGTACTCCTACAGATTCAAGTTCTTTTGCCCATACAATATTTGTTTCTTCATCGAATCTGGCTTTAAGTTCTATTAAAGCTGTAACCTGTTTTCCTTTGGCGTTCGCCTCCTTAAGAGCCTGAACAATTGGAGATTTTCCACTGGTTCTGTACAGAGTTATTTTAATGGCCAAAACATCTGGATCCAGTGAAGCTTCTTGAACAAGTTCAACAACCTGCTGAAAAGAATCATATGGATGATGTAATAAAATATCACCCTTGGAAATAGCTTCAAAAATATTAGAAGATCTTACAATTTGTTCATTAAGTGCAGGATTAAAAGGGTTATCCTTTAATAATGGTAAATCTGTGTCTAGTAAATTTATAAAAGAACCTATATCCAGAAAACTGTCTATATCATACACATCTGTTTCGTTAAGGCCAAATGATTCCATCAGATAAGATCTGATTTCAGGATTTATTTTTCCTGTTACCTCAAGGCGATTTACAGTTCCTAATCTTCTTTTTCTAAGTTCTCTTTCAATAAGCTTTAAAAGATCGTCAGCCTCTGCTTCTGAAATATCAAGGTCGGCGTTACGAGTTATTCGGAATTCGCTTATTCTCAATATTTTCATATTTGGGAAAAGCTCATCTATAAATTCGCAAATAACCTGCTCTCTTGTTACAAAATCAAAGTCTTTCCTTGAGGGTATGGATATAAATCGTGGGATATTCGTTGGAACCGGAACCAGTGCAATTTTATTATCTCCTTTTTTAAAGGGCACTTTTAGCTCTACCAGTAAATGAAGTGCAAGATTTCTAAGTTTAGGAAATGGATGAGCAGAATCAACAGCAAGAGGTGTTAAAATAGGAAAGATTTTTTCTCTAAAATATTTTTTTAGTTGAGCTGACTGATGTGCGTTTAATGTATTTATTGATCTAAGTCGCAGACCCTTTTTTCGAAGGGAAGGTATCAGATCATTCATTAATATATCTGATTGTTTTGTAACAAGTGGATGTAGGGATTCTGAGATTTTTATAAGAGTTTCCTTGGGTGAAATACCATCAGCAGCTGTTTCTAGGATATTTGCATGTAATTGTTCCTTTAAGCCTGCTACCCTAATCATGAAAAACTCATCCAAATTTGAGCTAAAAATGGAGAGGAATTTTAATCTTTCTAGTAATGGATTGGTTGGATCCTGGGCTTCCTGAAGAACTCTTTCATTAAACCTAATCCAACTAAGCTCTCTGTTAAAGAAGAGCTTTGGATTCAATGTCGAAACTGTCATATAAGTTATTAGTCAGGATTATTTTTAAAGTTTTTTAATCCTTCGGACAAAAATTCTATGAATTTATTAACGTCTTTATCATACCCAACAGGCATACTTAGTACTTCTTCGGAAGTATTTAAAACTACATATTGTGGTTGAGAATTGGTTTTAAAACGTTCTTCCTGAAGGTTGGCCCAGATATCTCCAACAGTTCTTATTTTCTTACCACTTTTTGCCGTAAATTTTTCATTTTCTGGTAATTCACGCTTTAAATCAACATATAATGAAATAAGTACGTAGTCTTCTTTTAATGATTTCAAAACTCTTGGGTCAATCCAAACGTAATCTTCCATCTTTCTGCAATTGACACATCCTTTTCCAGTAAAATCTATCAATATGGGTTTCTTTACTTTCTTGGCATATTCTAATCCTTCATTATAATCAAAAAATGCGCACAAATTATGAGGTGCATGAAGAGATTCAGAGTATTTTCTATTACCATACTCCTCACAATTAGTTTTTCCTTCTCCTTTTGATTCGTTTCCGTTTCCTCCATACATTGAAAACCAGATTTTCTGATCCTCACTAATTGAGGGGATTAACCCGGATAACATTTTAACCGGATGACCAAAAACGCCCATCACCATATAAAAGGAGAAAGCGAATGAAATCATAGCCAGAAAAAATCTCGGTACAGAGATATAATGTAAATCAGAATCATGGGGTAGTTTTATTTTTCCCAATAAATAAAAACCTAGCATAACAAATATTATAATCCAACAAATAAGGTATACTTCTCTATCCAAAATTCCCCATTCGTAGGTTAAATCAGCAATGCTTAAAAATTTTAAAGCTAAAGCTAATTCCAAAAATCCCAGAACAACCTTAACAGAATTGAGCCATCCTCCTGATTTGGGCAAGCCATGCATCCATCCTGGAAACGCTGCAAAAACACCAAACGGAATTGCAAATGCAAAGGAATAAGCAGCCATTCCTGCAGCTGGTCTTAGGTAGCTCCCTGAAGCAGCCTCAACCAACAATGTTCCAATTATGGGCCCAGTGCAGGAAAATGAAACAAGGGTAAGAGTAAATGCCATGAAAAAAATCCCAATTAGGCCTCCTCTGTCACTTGCCTTATCCATTTTATTAACTAATGAGGATGGCAGGGTAATTTCAAACATTCCAAAAAAAGAGATTGAAAATATGATGCAAACCAGGAAAAATATAATGTTAAAGGTTGCAGAAGTTGACCATTCATTCAATTTACCTGCACCAACAGTTGCGGAAACCAAAACCCCAAGCAGAGTATAGATTATAACAATGGAAGCTGTATATATGAACGCTTTCCGAATCGCTTCGCCTTTAGTTTTGCTCTGTTTTGTAAAAAAACTTACTGTCATCGGAATCATTGGAAACACACAAGGTGTAAACAATGCAAGAAGACCTCCTAAAAAAGCAGTAATTAAAAACCAAAAAAATCCTTCATCTTTTTGATCAGATTTATTTGTTTTCTGCAAAGGTTTGGAAGAAATTTCGGAATCCTTTTTTATTTCATCCGATTCAACAATTTCCGATGCTTGTGTTCCAGAATCAATGGGTGTAGTTATTGAATCATTAGATAGATTAGGTAAGGCTTTTAAAGTGTATGAAATCTCTTTTTTTCCTGGAACGCAGGTCATTGTATCACATACCTGAAAATCTAAAAATCCTGAAAGTAAAATCTCTGGCTTAGTTATTCTAAATTTTTGAATAAATGTTACTTTTTTATCAAACCATTTAACATCTGTTTCAAAAACCTCATCATACTCAGAATGTGATTTGCCACTTTCAGACATTTTTCCAAGCATTGCAATACCAGATATTTTCTCGATGACCAACTCGGTTGGCATATTGGCATCCTTTTTAGGAGGAATACTGCTATATATATGATACCCAGGTTTTATGCTTGCCTGAAAAGATAATTCCAGTGTATCACCTACTTTAGGTTTACCATTTGAACCGGTAGGTTTAGAAAACCGTACTGACCAATCTACAGCATCCTTCATTTGGGAAAATCCAAAATGAAAAAAGGTTATGCTAATCGCAAAAACGATAATAGATAGAACTTTTCTTTTCATAACCTTCTAAGAATTAAACTGGTAGATTTTGTAAAATAGAGTTAAATATCTTCAAACCATCAGTATTGCCAGTCCTAATATCGGATGCCCGCTCTGGATGTGGCATCATCCCAAATACATTTTTTTGTGTGTTGCAAATACCTGCAATATTATCCAATGAACCATTCAAATTAGCTTCAGGAGTATACTCCCCGGTTGAATTACAATAACGAAATAAAATCTGATTATTGTCCCAAAGCCTTTTCCTGTTTTCCTCATCACAATAATAGTTGCCCTCACCATGTGCTATGGGTATCATAAGCGGAGCCTGAGGAGCTTCAAACTTGGTAATCAGGGTATCATCATTCGCTGCTTTGATAAAAACATCCGAGCATATAAACAATGTGTCTCTGTTTCTTAACAAAGCGCCAGGTAATAAACCGCACTCTGTTAAAATCTGAAAACCATTGCAAATTCCCATTACATATCCACCCTTTTGAGCATGAAGAATAACCTCCTTCATAATTGGCGAAAATTTAGCAATTGCACCAGATCTAAGGTAATCGCCGTAGGAAAATCCACCAGGTAAAAAAACAAAATCACATCCCTGCAAATCTGAATCTTTATGCCAAAGAGAAATAACTTTTCCACCAGATATTTTACCGAGTACATAATTCAAATCCTGGTCACAATTACTGCCCGGAAAAGTAACGACTCCAAACTTCATGATGCTAATTTAAACATTTGCTTGCGGTCTTATGGTTTATCTTTAAGATAAACCATATATGGATCAAATTGAACTGGATAGTACCCACCGAACATTAAGGGCAGTTTTGCATTTAAATACTTAAAATAACCTCCGGAATCAATAATTATATCCGGCATTTCTTTTTCAAATTGTTCATATAACTCTGGCAAACTTTCCTTTCCTGAAAATCTTGAATATGTTTCATTCCAGGGGAACAAATCCCATCTGTAAAAGGAGGTTTTAAAATCGATATTCGGTCCTGAACATCTCCTGTTACTTTCAAAGTAAAATTCAGGGTTATTACCAAGTACCAGAAGTGTTTTATGAGTTGGTAAGGTTTGAAGAAATTTTGTTGTCGGTTCCTGAAGGGTATCTTTTGATAATTTATGATAAAAATACCCGGGCAAAGAACTCAAAACCGGCTGTTTTTCTATTATTCTATATCCATCTGGAGTTGCACAAAAATAAAACAAACTATAAATCAAGGCCGGAATTGCTATTACCATAAGTAAAAGTATCTCTTTGATTAGAAAATTGAATTTAAGATCAAAGCCTTTTGAAACATAAAAAACAAAGGGCGGTAAAACATAATAAAATAGTCCTGACTCTGGTTTCGTTAAAGAAAATAAAAACAACAATATTGAAGTTATTATCCAGGTTCCAAACAAATTTTCAATTTTCCATTGTTTAATGGAAACCTTTAAAATACCCGTTCTGAAAGCAATAAAACCAATTACTGAAACAAATAAAAAAACACACCAAATCAAGAACCTGATAATTGAATCCTGAGATGTTATTTGAGTAAAAAAATCAATTTCATTATTAAACAATAAATCAAAATTTATCAGAATTGCATTGGTGAAAAAAGCTGAAGTATTATGTGAAAAATAAAGTACCAATAGAAAAAGTGCTATTATAAAAAAAGAAAACAAAACTATTATTAAAAATTCTTTTAATTTAAATTTTGTCATTCCTATGTAGGAAAATAAGAGACTTAAGAGAATCCAAAATCCATGAAAATCTATAAGAATTATTATTCCAGCCAAAATGCCGGTAATCATTAATCCTGAAAATGGTTTTTTGCCTTCTCCAAAACTCCCATTTAAGGTATAAAATGCGAGCATAGCCGGTAGGAGGCTCAACATACCTCCACTAATACCTAATTGAAACCAGGGTGTTGCACCGAATACAATAAAAAAAAATGCAGGCAGGTAGCTTTTATCCTCAATCAACTTAGCTTGTCTAAGTGCGTTATTAAATAGGAATGAACATAAGATTAAATAGACAATGTTAAATATTTTAATGAAATATAAAGCTTTTGAATTAAACAATAAAATAAAAACAGCATGAAACAATACCATTAAGGGAGCAACATTTCCACCTGTTTCTGTATACAAACTTTCCCCATTTATCCATTCTCTTCCAATGGATTGAAAAATCAAATCCTGAAAATTTATAAAAAACGGATGGAAACAGGGTATCCATAAAACTATCCCTAACCCTAATAACAGAATTATTGAAATAATGGAGCCGCTGGAAAATAATCTGTACAAGACAAAAACTTAAAAAAAAAGGACATTTAAAATGCCCTTTGAAATTATTGCTAAGATAAGAAATCAAAAAAACTTATATCTTAAATCTTTAACCTCAGCTTGATCTTTTATACCATTTGGTGCTTTACTGGTTATTTGAGATTTCTTGGAACTCAATGCAGTCTCTTTAATTTTAGTAATGGCTTCTCCTGCAGGTGCAGATGGTTTAACAACATCTGTTACTTGAACAATATAAATGCCATTCATACCTTCAATTGGTTTTGAAATCTGGCCTTTTGAAAGTGAACAAACAGTGCCAAGTACTTTTGGTTCTGAGCCCAGACCAGGAATAAATGACATACTGAAATCTGCATCTTTTACATTTGAAACATACGCAGAACCCTCTTTATATGCGGCCTTAATTTGTTGAAGGTCCTTACTTTTAATCTTATCCAGATCTTCAATTATTTTAACAGCCTTTTTCTCATTCATGATTTTTTTCTCAACAAGTGGTCTTGCCTCCTCCACTGTTTTGGTGCCTTTTTCTGTTTTAACATCAATTAAAGCTATAATAAAGGAGGATTCCGTTTCAAAAACTTTAGAAATGTCCCCTTTCTTTCCATCCATTGCCCATGCACATATCTGTTGAGTACCCTTAATATTAGAAACTGTATGTGAGGATGGTGAAATAGCCTGAGAGGTTTTTACTTCTATACCAGCTTTCTTACAGGTTTCATCAAAGTTTCTACTGTCCGCAAGTGCGTTTTTCAACTTATCAGCCCTTCTGAACAATTCTCTTACAGTATTGGAACCAGCATAAATATTCCGGACAACAGTTCCTACTTGATAAAGCTTTGAAGTTTTATCTAAAACAACAACAACATGAAATCCCTGATCAGATTTTATAACTGATGGTTTTCCTATCGGTGACTGATCTATTTTTTTATCAAACTCGCCTTTGAATTTTCCTCTGGTGTACCAACCTAAGTCTCCACCGTTGTATTTTGTTTGACCATCATCTGAAAATTCAGCAACTAACTGATTAAAATCACCTGAAGCTGCCTTTTTTGAAAGGTCAATTGCTTGTGCGAGTGCGTCTGCAGTATCCTTAGGTGTTATCCCTTTGGGAGTTATCAAAATATGCTTCAGTTTTATTCTTGGTAAACTATCAGATTTAATGTCAGTAATTTTAACTAGTCTGATTTTTTTATCCTCAAAAACAGGTCCAATTACAGAATCCTTCTCAACTCCTTCAAGTAAAGTCTGAATTTTTGGCTCTAATTCACCATAAGCTTTATAGAGTGTATCAAATTTTTCAGAAGACTTTGCTCCAATAAACGAGGAATTGCTTTTAGTATTCTTAAATGATTCAATGAGGTTCTCAATATAGGTTAATGCTTCAATGGAGTCTCTTTGGTTTGGTAATTTTGGAATTTCAACAAACTTGAGCGTTGCAGTTAGTTGATTTTGGTATTGCTTGCTGTGTTCATTGATATATTTCTGTATTTCCTCATCGGTAACTTTATACAAGCTGTCGGTTAGAACACCATAATTAACGGATAAAAAATTGAAGGAAATTTTGGTGTTTTCATCATTATATTTCCTCAATGCCTCATTATCAGAAGCAAACATTGCTCCTTTAAGCAAATTAAGGAACTTCTCCTGTTTTCTTTGTTTAACGATAAAATCCTCAAAAACAGCAAGTGATGATTTTAGTTCTGCATTGGTTTGGCTGTTTTTTAAAACCTGCTTAACACGGTTTACATCCCAAGCCTGACCATTTCTGGTAAATTCCTGATAAACATATTGGTTAGGATTAGGACCAGTGAACATGTCTAATACTTCTCTACCGGAAATGTTAATTCCGCTTGAAGCATATTGATGGTTATTGATATAATCATCAACAAATTGATTCCATGTTCTATCTAAAACAGCATAACGCTGATCATCAGTTATTTCTGTTGCATTTTTTTGTTCAGCGGCAAGGCCTTTCTGATACAACTCATTAAATTCCTGATATTTAACTTCTGTGCCGGATATTTCCCCAATAATGTCACCACCGGCCCTCATAAAACTGGTAGAACTTTGAAAGAGATCAGTTAGGATAAAAGCTACTAAAGCAAGGCCAATCAACCCGATTACAAGGCCAACATTTTCGCGAATCTTAGATATAAAAGCCATTTAATTGAAATAACAGGGGCTTAAAAAGAACCGCAAAGATATATCACGGTTACTAAAGAGACAAAATTAACCGAAAAATGAAGAAGAAACCCACAATATTTTCTAATTCAGGTCAATCCCACCTGTAATTTCCTCAAGTTTTACAGTTTCAATCCTGTTTGAGCCTGCTGAAACAACAGTGATTCTGTACTGTTCAAGTTCAATAAATTCTTCTGAAGAAGGTATTTTTTCTGCAAAATGTATAACGAGTCCACCAATTGTGGAGTAATCTCCTGTTGGAAGGTCCAGATTATACTGCTCATTTAATTCATTCACTTCGAATCGAGCGCTAAATAACCATACTCCAGATTCTATTTCTTTCGCAATTAGGTCATCTTCATTTACATCATGCTCGTCCTCTATTTCTCCTAAAATTTCTTCAACGAGGTCTTCTATAGTTAAAATTCCTGCAGTACCTCCAAACTCATCTACAACCAAAGCCAGGCTTTTCCTGCTTTGGGTAAGTTCAGATAAAATGGTGTTTGCTGGCATTGTTTCTGGAATAATGTGAACCGGTTGCATACAAGAATTCAAATCTGCAGGATTGTGAAATAATTCAAGGCAATGAACAAATCCAATAACCTCATCCAAATTTTCACGGTATACAAGAATTTTAGAAACATTTGTCTCAATGAATTTGGATGTGATTTCAGTTATATCTGCTTTTTCATGAACTGCAATGATTTCTGTTCTGGGAACCATTAGATCCTTTGCTTTCTGCTTGTTAAAGTCCAAAGCATTTGAAAATACTTCTGCATCTATGTCAACATAATTATCCAATGAGGCTTCATTTTCATTTTGAAAATTATCTCTTACAAACTGATCAAGGTCGGTTCTGCCAAAGGCAAATTTTACGTCCTTTTCCTTGAAACCCACCAGATTAAGGAAAACTCTGGAAAGCATTGCTATAAACATTGCAGCGGGTTTAAATACAATTGAGAAGAAATAGATCAAATAAGCAAATGACAGTAATAATTTTTCCGGATGGCTTCTAAATAATGCTTTAGGTATATACTCTCCGATAACTAATAAGATTAATGTTGTAATAGCGGTTTCGGTAACCAGAATCTCAAATAACTGGCCTCCTTCTTTGCTCCACCCAAACCAGCTATTCAGATAAAAATCAAGGATTTCAGCTGAACTTATACTATACCATACCAAGGCAATATTAATGCCGATCATGAGCATAGTTATTAAAGAGGTCAGATCATAGTATAACCTTGAAATCAATTTTGCAGAAGCATTGCCTTGAACGCTTTTTAGTTCAATACGAAATCTGTTTGCCGAAAAAAAACCTATTTCTGAACCAGAGAAAAATCCAACAGCAAGGATCGCGATAATTAAATAAAAATAATTTTCCATTATTATGTTGGCGTTTTAATATATTTTTTTTCTAAAAGAATGAAGAAATGATAGAAGAATTATTCCTACAAGCATTCCTATTTTTTGATTAATCTGCAATTTACCTGATAATACGGCAAATAAAATCAATAATATAACAGAAGCAATCAAAAATACATATTTTTTAATAAATGAAATCATTCTTTTATTTTTAATATCCCGGTAACTTTATGCAAAGTATACTTTGTAAATCTTGTATCAGCCTCCATTCCTTGTCCAATAATCAATTCCTCAGGGGTTGTAATCCTCACAACAGCATCGGTAAAAATAATGTCTTTTTCCCTGTTCCAAATAAGTTTTTCTGTTTCAAGTTTTTCCCCTTTGGCGTTAGTAACTTCTACATTACCTTTTGCTTCAGCATATCCAATATCAGGATAAACAATAGCTCCATCTGCAGATAATCTGCTGTCTTCCTGCATATTCTGTGGATTATAAAAAATCATTATTACCCCCTTATCCAGAATATTTATGCGTGACCTGACCGACTCCTTCTTTTCTGTTTTTTCAATTACATGCTTTGCGATTACTTTAGACACAACTTTGCCTGAATCAGAATAAAAATATTCCACATTGAAGGATTCCTGGTCAGGAAATTTTTTCTTTGACCTTTCAAGGATTTTCTGGTCTTTTTCTGGTTGTGAACATCCGAAAACTAAAAGAACCACCAGGAAGACCTTAAATTCTTTCATCCGGTAAATTTAGTCTGTTTGGTTGTATATTTTGGGATGGATTTAATAACCCGAATTAAAACCTTATCCAATGAGGTATTTCCCCGTTTAGTTGAAATAAGAAGAGATCTTCATAAACATCCAGAATTGTCCTTTAATGAGTTTAGAACGTCAGATAAAGTAAAAAACTTTTTATCTAAAGAAGGAATACCCTTTAAAGATGGGATTGCAGGTACTGGAATAACTGCTGATATAACAGGGTTTTCTTCTGATGGAAGTACAATCGGATTACGTGCAGATATGGATGCTTTACCCATTCATGAATTAAGTGATAAGCCTTATTGCTCTGTTAATAATGGAATTATGCATGCTTGTGGGCATGATTTTCATACCTCTTCCCTTATGGGTACAGCCTGGATTGTTAACCATCTTAGGGAATATTTCAGTGGCACAATCCGGTTTATTTTTCAGCCAGCAGAAGAAAAGTTACCCGGTGGAGCAAAGTCAATGATTGCAGAGGGGGTTTTAAAGAATCCAGATATTTCATCAATTCTAGGTCAACATGTTACACCGTTTCTTGAAACTGGAAAAGTCGGAATCAGAAGTGGAAATTATATGGCTTCAACCGATGAAATTTACCTTGAGGTAATTGGTAAAGGTGGGCATGGAGCACAACCACACCTTTGTGAGGATCCAATTGCGCTTTCTGCTCAAATAATAACTGCTCTTCAACAAATTGTTAGCCGGAAGGCTGATCCAAGAATTCCTTCCGTATTGACCTTCGGTAAAATTTCAGGAAATGGAGCAACCAATATAATTCCGGATAGTGTCTTTATCGAAGGAACCTTTAGAACTTTTGACGAGAATTGGCGAAAAAAAGCCCATTCACTAATCAGGAATATAATTTCTGGAATTTGCGAATCTTCAGGATTTAGGTTTACACTTGATATAAAACTTGGGTATCCGGTATTAAAAAACGATCCGGCTTTAAGTTCCAATATTAGAACCAGAATACAGGAATATGTTGGTTTTGAGAATACCATTGACCTTGAACTCTGGATGGCTGCAGAAGATTTTGCTTGGTATACCCATGAAATTCCAGGGTGCTTTTATAGAATTGGAACAGGAAATGAAGCAAAAAAAACTACTTATGGTCTTCATACACCTTCTTTTGATGTAGATGAAAATGCATTACAGCTTTCTTCAGGATTAATGGCATGGTTGGCTTTAAACCAATTAAACAAAAGGTAATTTTTTTACCCTATAAAATTTAATACATACCCATTGATATCTTTTATTGCAAAATACTTCTCTCCTGTATCATATTCAATTATATCTCTATAAATATTGACGCCGTTTTTTTTACAGGTTTCATATAATTCATTCATACCATCAACCTGAATCCATAGGGTAAATCCTAGTGGGCCAACAGACGCTGGCAGCTTGTTTTTACCAAAATGTAATCCAATCTGAAGATAATAATCATCTTTTTTAAGAAGACACTGATAGGTAATACCATCGCTTCCTTCTGACCTTCTTTCCTCTTCAAAACCCAGAATAATAGTATAAAATAAAATAGTTGCCTCCATATCCTCTGTATTTAAAGTTGGAGTTAAGCTATCAAAATGAAAATTGACCATATATTTATTTGATTACAGACCCAAGTCCAGATTGGGATTCGGAATTTACAAAATACAAACGGCCTTCGGCATCTTCTGCCATCAAAATCATTCCGTTTGATTCTATTCCTTTTATCCTCCTAGGGGCAAGATTAGCTAATAATGTAACCATTGTTCCTGGAAGTTGTTCGGGAGAAAAATGCTTTGCTATTCCGGAAACTACAGTTCTTTGTTCAAATCCAAGATCGAGGGTTATTTTTAATAGCTTGTCAGTTCCCTCCACTTTTTCAGCTGAAATAATTCGAGCGGTCCGCAAGTCCATTTTATTAAAAAGATCAAAATCAGTAACAGGTTTAATTGGCTCTGATGCAATTGATTGAACTTTAGGTTTCTCCTTTTTAAGTTTACTCAGCTGAAATGCTACTTGTTCATCTTCGATTTTCTCAAACAATAAGCCTGTGTTTTCAATTTTATGACCCGAAAAAATCAGAGTTTTAGTTTTAAGATCCTCCCAAGAAAGTTTTCCTATTCCCAGCATCTGATTAATTTTATGGGAAGTGAATGGCAAAAAGGGTTCCATTAAAACAGCTAAAGCGGCAGTAAGCTGAAGAGAAACGTACAGAACTGTTGCTGTCCTTTCTTTATCCGATTTAATCAGTTTCCAAGGTTCTAGGTCTGCCAGATATTTATTGCCTTGTCTTGCAAGATCCATTGCATTGGTTAATGCTTCTCTGAACCTGAATTTTTCAATTGAGTCAGCAGTAAAATCAGCCTGAATGTTAATAGCTTCTAATATTTTCCGATCATATTCATGCAAAATCCCTGGTTCCGGAACGATACCGTTGAAAAACTTTTCAGTTAATACAACTACTCTATTGACAAAATTTCCAAAAATAGCCACCAATTCATTATTATTTCTATCCTGAAAATCTTTCCATGTGAAATCATTATCCTTAGATTCAGGCATAGTTGCTGTTAACACATAACGAAGAATGTCTGCTTTTCCTGGAAACTCATTCAAGAATTCGTTTACCCATACAGCCCAGTTTCGGGAAGTGGAGATTTTCTCTCCTTCAAGATTTAAAAATTCATTAGCTGGTACATTATCGGGCAAAATATAATTACCATCAGCCATCAGAATTGCCGGAAAAATTATACAATGAAAAACGATGTTATCCTTGCCGATAAAATGGATAAGCCTGGTCTGACCTTCAGAATGATCCTTTAGCCAGAATTTTTTCCATAAATCTGGTTTGCCTTTTGATTCTGCCCATTCCTTGGTAGCTGTTATATATCCCAGAGGGGCATCAAACCATACATAAAGCACTTTAGATTCAGCACCTTCAATTGGAACCTTCACTCCCCAATTCAGATCCCTTGTCATTGCTCTGGGTTGCAAACCGTCATTTACCAGCCAGGATTTGCATTGACCGTAAACATTTGGTTTCCATTCTTTATGTCCTTCAAGGATATAATTTTCTAATTGATCCTGATATTTATTCAATGGAAAAAACCAATGTATAGTTTTCCTTAACTCAGGTTTGGCACCACTAATTGCAGATCGGGGATCTATTAAATCTGAAGGGTTAAGGCTTGATCCACACTTTTCACATTGATCTCCATAAGCTCCAGGATTTGAGCATTTTGGACACCTACCAATAATATACCTATCTGCAAGAAACTGATTTGACTGAGGATCAAAGTATTGGTCAGATTCTATCTCTTCAAACTTTCCTTCCTGATAAAATTTTAGAAAAAAATCGCTTGCGGTTTCGTGGTGCTTTGGATTGGATGTTCTGGAAAAATAATCAAAGTGTATGCCCATTTCCTCAAAAGCAACCTTGATACTTTCATGATACATATCTACAATCTCTTTTGGATTTTTATTTTCCTTGGCAGCTTTAATGGTAATTGCCACGCCATGCTCATCAGTACCACAAACAAAACACACCTCTCTGTTTTTGCTTTTAAGGTACCTCACATAAATATCTGAAGGCAGATACGCGCCAGCGAGATGCCCGATATGAAGTGGTCCATTTGCATAGGGTAAGGCTGCAGTTATCATGTACCTTTCCCACTTCTTCGTTTCGGTATACATTTTGCAAAGATAAAGAATCATAAGGGTGGAGAATCCTGATTCATAAAACTGTACATTTGAAAAACAGACATTATGATTCGTTTTTTAGGAAGTCTGGGATTCAATTTTTTATTCCTGATTAAAAATCTTCCTGAATTACTTTCTTTCAGAACTAGAAAAAGGGTAATTGATTCCATTGCATTGTATGGTGCCAATGCCATTCCGCTTGTTCTCATTACTGGTTTTTTTGCTGGTGCCCTTGTTGCTTGGCAGGCAGCTTACCAGTTTAAAGGGTTGGTATCACTTTCTCTGCTTGGTGGACAAGTAAGCAGGGTGTTGGTCATGGAAATGGCTCCGGTGTTAACCTCTTTGGTTATTGCTGGCAGGTCGGGTAGTGGGATTGCTGCATCTATCGCTTCAATGCAATCGGGCGAAGTTTTAAATGCTCTAAAATGTCAGGGGGTTGATCCATTAAAATTTCTGTTGTTTCCGAAAACAATTTCCCTGGTTTTGTTTCTTCCGGTACTGGTATTACTTTCCGAGGCTGCAGGTATAATCGGGGCAATTTCGGTATCTGACCTTTTTCTGGACCTCTCATCAAAAGATTTTATGGAATCCATGAAAAGATTTTTATTGGTGCAAGATATAAGTGGCGGGTTAATTAAATCACTGGTATTTGGAACCTTAATTGGACTAATATCCTGCCAGAAAGGACTGGAAGCAGGGATAGGTCCTGATGCAGTTGGCAAAAGCAGTATTTCATCTTTCGTATTTTCCGCACTTTGTATTCTTATTTCTGACTACGCTTTATGGTTAATTTTATACTAACACTTTCAGGAAAAAAATAAATTTTCTATGTTTGAGCACTGATTCAGGATATATCCGCTTACATGGTCTTAACTTTCAGCATCGAGATGTCGAAACACCTTAAGGCATTTTTTCTTGTTCTACTTAGCTTCACGCTTTGGACAGCCCCATGTCTTTCGGAGGCTCAGAACAAAAAAGCCGACAACAAGGAAAGGGAAGCTGACGCTTTTTTTGAGGCACAAAACTTTAAATTGGCTGAAGAGTCTTACCGAGAGGTACTTAAAAAAGACCCTAACAATTATAAAGCTATGTTCCGCATTGCATGGTGTAATTCAGCTATTGATAATATTGACGAATCAATTCGTTGGTATGAAAATGCCTATGCTTTAAATCCAAAAGGAAATGATACTCTCTTATTTTTTCTAGGTGGAGCATACAAAAAAATTCAAAAATATACAGTTGCCAAAGAAACTTTTTTAAAGTTTCGTCGGGAATGGCCAAATAAAACCGATGATTATTTCAAGGCAGCAAAAACTCAGATTGAAAGCTGCGATTGGGCTTCAAGACAACTTCAGCAAGAACCTGAATTTACAGTTGAACCCGTTGATTTCAATTCGGTTGCCGGAGACTATTATCCTGCCTTTTATGTAATGCGAGGGGATACTTTCGTGGTTTTTACCTCCCACAGAACCGCATCCCTTGGAAACCAGCCTTATAATGGAACAGATGAACCTGCCCGTTCAGATCTATGGATGGTTAAAAAGAACCTCGATGGAACTTTTGGAGCACCTGTAAACATGGGCATGAATGTAAATACAAAGGCAAATGATGGAGCTGCTGTTTTTAGTCCCAACAGAATGACCATGTATTACTCCATTTGCGAAGGTGGTAATTTCAGAGAAATCAACTGTTCAATTTATCAATCAAAATATAACCCTGAAACAAAGCAATGGGGTCGTTTTGAA
>Ga0114980_10000045_pt1 | contig 74151 bp, 62 predicted proteins | sample S_140806_EF_Meta_FD_87018 | JGI IMG/M metagenome (GOLD analysis project Ga0114980, IMG submission 87018) | Freshwater microbial communities from Lake Simoncouche, Canada to study carbon cycling - S_140806_EF_MetaG | ecosystem: Environmental > Aquatic > Freshwater > Lake | place: Lake...
CTCATTTGTAACATCTTCGCTGCCGAGTTAATGATCTGGTCAGCCGCAAGAATGGCGAAGTTCCAAGTCATGAATTCAACAATCGGACGAAGTCCATTCATTGCAGCACCTACTGCAATACCAGAGAATCCTAATTCAGCAATAGGCGTATCGATCACACGCTTCGCTCCGAACTCATCGAGCATACCCTTCGAAGCTTTGTAAGCCCCGTTGTATTCTGCTACTTCCTCACCCAACAAAAACACAGTTTCGTCTCTGCGCATTTCTTCTGACATGGCCTCACAAATGGCCTCACGGAATTGAATTTCTCTCATGGTTCGTTTTATTACGATTGCGAATTTAACTATAAATGTTGTTTACAAAAATATTAGTGTACTTTTCACACTAACTCACCAGTTTCTCGCTTGCAAGCGCAAACGGGTTAGTAATATAAAAAATGCGCTCACCCCTACAAAGTACAGAACGTCGCGCGAGTCAATTAATCCTATGCTCATGCCCGAGTAATGGTCTTCCATTCCCAAGCGAATAATGAATCGATCCAATGAACCAAACAAGTTGAATGTACCCAAAGACTGAAATCCTGAATACATAACAAAGCTTATCAGCGCTGCAATTAAGAACGCTACAATCTGATTCTTCGTTAAGCTCGAAGCGAAAATTCCAATGCTCACATAAACACTCGCCAAGAAGATGAGCCCCAAATAAGAACCCCACGTTGCTCCTACGTCTATATTTCCAACCGGATTTCCCAATAGATAAACGGAAAGGAAATAAATGAGCGTGGGGAAAATGGCAATCACAACTACGAGTAATCCTGCAAGGTACTTCGCTAAAATAATCTGAAGGTCTGTAATGGGTTTGGTCATTAACAATTCAAGGGTTCCTTCCTTTTGCTCTTCTGCCAACGAGCGCATGGTGATGGCCGGAATCAGAAACAAGAATACCCAAGGCGCAATGTAAAAAAGGGTATCTAATGTGGCGTACTCAGCTTCCATGACGTTCAAACTATTGTCAGGAAACACCCACATGAATAACGAAGTGACAATTAAAAACACTGCTATAGCAATGTAACCAATCAAGGATGTCAAAAACGAGCGAATTTCTTTTCTAAGTAGTGAGATCATAGTCTTATAATTCTTGCATTTCAACAAGGGTCTTGTACAATCCTTCTTGCGAAATTAGTTCTTTGTGTGTTCCGCGCTGCACAATTTCTCCAGCCTGCATAACCAAAATTAAATCGGCTTGCTGAATGGTGCTTAATCGGTGTGCAATAACAAGTGCTGTTCTGTTCTCCATCATTTTGGAAATGGCATCTTGCACGTACTTCTCGCTCTGAGTATCTAGCGCAGAAGTGGCCTCGTCTAAAATCAAAATAGACGGATTCTTATAGATTGCGCGTGCAATAGACAAACGCTGTCTTTGTCCGCCCGACAATCGCATTCCCCCATCTCCAATGTTCGTCTCGAATTTGTTTTCCAATTCATCAATGAACTCCAACGCATTCGACACACGAGCGGCTTCCATAAGCTTTTCATTCGTATGCGATTCGGAGAGAACAATGTTGTTCGCAACGGTATCGTTGAACAACAACGCATCTTGCGTCACCATGCCCATGTGTGCACGCACCGACTTCGTTTTCAAATGAGTTATCGCAACGCCATCGATATCTATACTTCCTGAAGTGGGATCATAGAAACGCGCTAGAAGCATTGCCAATGTTGTCTTTCCACTTCCTGAAGAACCAACCAACGCAACGGTTTGTCCTTTTTCAATGTTGAAGGAAATGTTCTTCAACACTTCTTCTTCTCCGTATTTGAAACTGACGTTTTTGAATGCTATTTCATTTTCGAAAGACTTCAACTCAACCGCATCTGATTTATCTAAAACGGTTTCTTCCGCATGCAAGACTTCGCGAATGCGCTCCAAACTAGCCATTCCTTTATTCACCTTGAAAATCGCATCGCTGAATTGTTTCGCGGGTTGAATAATTTGAGAGAAGACAACCAAATAACCGATGAGCAATTCGCCGCTTATTTCACCACTGAAAACTATCGTTCCTCCAACGTACAACAATACGCTTATCACCATGAGCGAAATAAATTCCGACATGGGCGAAGCCAAATATTCGCGCTTGTACAACTTGTGCATGAGACGAGAATATCCTTCGTTCGTCTCATCAAACTTCTTTTCGAAATGATCTTCGGCATTAAAAACTTTAATGACACGAATACCCGTCAAACTCTCATCGAGTAAAGCAATCAAATCGCCAAGATTCGACTTGCTGCGTTTCGCTGCGTTCTTCAAACTCTTCGCAATGCGCGAGATTAAGTATCCGCTTACTGGAAGGAAAATGAACGCGAACAACGTGAGCTTCCAGCTCATTAACACCAATGTAATGAGCGAAAAGAAAATCATTACGGGTGACTTCAACAACGCTTCTAGCGCACCAATGACAGAGAATTCTATCTCGTTCAAATCGTTGGTCATGCGTGAAATCAGATCGCCTTTTCGTTCATTCGAGAAGAAAGCCAATTGAAGACGAAGAACTTTTTGATACATCTTCTTCCGAAGATCTCTTGATACACCTGTTCGAATTCTAGCTATACTCAAAAGTGAAATGTAATTCACGGTGTTCTTCAGCAAAGCGAGAACAACAATGAACAAACACATCAACAGAAGAACATGCGGCTTTCCATGCTCGAGGATGGAACCATTCAACTGATCTTTAAACTGATCCCACAATCCTTTGGCTTGAGAGATCGGTGCACTTCCACCTTGATTCACATCGAACAACACATACAAAAACGGGACAACGCTCAAGAACGTGAACAACGAAAAAATAGCGTTGAGTATGTTGAAGAAAAAATTCCACACCAACGATCCTTTGTAGTCGCCTAGCAATGAGAATATGGCGCGGAATGACTTCATTCGTGATCAGACATTAAGTCTATTCCAGTATAATTTTCAGGACGTATCTTTTTCAATTCAGCTTTAATCGCATCGGATACTTCCAACACATCAATGAAGGCGTGAATGTCAGATTCTTCAACGCGATCTTTTCCGCGGGTTAAATTCTTCAACGCTTCGTAAGGTGCTTCGTATCCTTCTCTGCGAAGAACGGTTTGAATTCCTTCCGCAACAACTGCCCAATTGTTTTCCAAATCAGCTGCAATCTTCGCTTCGTTCAATTTCAATTTACCTAATCCCTTCAATATGGAATTCAAGGCAATCATCGTATGCGCCATGGGAACACCGACGTTGCGAAGAACAGTGCTGTCGGTAAGATCGCGCTGAAGTCGGCTTACAGGAAGCTTCGCAGCCAAGTGCTCAAACAAGGCGTTCGCGATTCCTAAATTCCCTTCGGCATTTTCAAAGTCAATCGGATTCACCTTATGCGGCATGGCAGAAGAGCCCACCTCGCCTTCCTTCACAATCTGACGGAAATAATCCATGCTGATGTATGACCAGATGTCGCGAGACAAATCCATAAGGATCGTATTCAATCTTTTCAATCCATCGAACGAAGCGGCCATGTGGTCGTAGTGTTCAATTTGCGTGGTGTATTGCGAGCGCGACAAGCGAAGCTTTTCACCCAAAAAATCATTTGCGAAATCCACCCAATCTACTTCCGGATAAGCGACATGATGTGCGTTGAAGTTTCCTGTTGCACCACCGAATTTCGCGGCTACCGGAATGTTTTCCAATTGCTGCAACTGTTCTTCCAATCTTTCAACAAAAACAAAAAACTCTTTTCCTAAACGGGTTGGAGAAGCAGGCTGACCGTGCGTTCTAGCCAACATTGGAACGTCTTTCCACTCCTTGCTTCTCTCTGCCAAGTGATGCATGACCTCGTCAATTTTCGGAATGTATACATTCTCTAACGAGTCGCGGAATGATGCCGGTATTGCGGTGTTATTGATATCCTGAGAAGTCAAGCCGAAGTGAACGAATTCCTTCACCCCGCCCAACTGCATTTCATCCATTTTATGCTTAATGAAATACTCAACGGCCTTCACGTCGTGATTCGTAATCTTCTCTTTGTCCTTGATCCATTGGGCATCTTCTTGAGAGAAATTCGCACAGATGTCGCGCAACTGAACGAACGTATCTTTTGAAACGCTTGTCAATTGCGGAAGGGGAAGCTCGCAAAGTGCAATGAAATATTCCACTTCCACCCAAACTCTGTATTTGATCAGGGCGAATTCTGAAAAGTATTGTTGCAGGTCTTCGGTCTGACGGCGGTATCTGCCATCGATAGGAGAAATACTGAATAACGACGAATGGTCCATGTTTAATTTCTAAGGGGCAAAGGTACAAATGGAACGCGAGACAATCGCTATTACATTTGCAACATGAAACTACATGTTATAGACACTGGATTTTTCAAATTAGACGGCGGCGCCATGTTCGGCGTTGTGCCGAAACAGTTGTGGCAGAAGACCAATCCGGCCGACGAGATGAACCTCTGCACCTGGGCCATGCGTTGTTTGTTGGTGGAAGACGGCGATCGTCTGACCCTCATAGACACGGGCATTGGTGGAAAGCAAAGCGAAAAATTCTTTTCGCACTATCATTTGCAAGACACCCTTACCATTGATCAATCCCTTGCCCAGAAAGGGTTTCATAGAAACGACATCACGGATGTTTTACTCACGCACTTGCATTTCGATCATTGCGGCGGAACAATCGAATACAATTCAACGCGCGAACATTTTCAACCTGCCTTTCCAAATGCCAAATTCTGGAGCAACGCGAATCACTGGAAATGGGCCACTGAGCCTAATCCGAGAGAGAAAGCCAGTTTCCTTACCGAAAATATATTGCCCATTCAAGAAAGCGGACAATTGAATTTCATTGAACGCGTGAACAACGTCTCGCCCACTCCGCTTGGCTTCGACGTGTTATTTGTAGACGGACACACAGACAGCATGATGCTCCCTCAGATTTCATACATGGGAAAAACAGTGGTCTTCATGGCCGATCTTTTGCCATCTGTCGGACACATTCCGCTCGCTTACGTCATGGGCTACGATACGCGTCCGCTTCTAACCCTATCTGAAAAAGAGCTCTTCCTGAACACCGCTGCCGACAACGGTTACGTTCTCTTCTTCGAGCACGATAGTGTGAATGAATGTTGCACCTTGCAGCATACGGAGAAAGGTGTTCGTTTGAAAGAAACGGGGAAAATCGAAGATTTTATTCGTACTTCGTAATTCCTACTTCGTAATTCCTACTGTGTAATGGGAACTAATGTTGTTGATTTACAGTCGAAGACATTCGCCGCAGGCATTCGCTGAAAACATTCGCCCGAAGGGCATTCTTACCTTCTCTTACCTTTTCTTAACTTCTCTTACCTTTTGTTTAAACATTCGCCCGAAGGGCATTCTTCCCCTCTCTTAACTTTTGACATTCTTACTGCGCTTAGACTTTTTCTTCATATATGTCCAATCTAAAAGCATCGTAACATCCATAGCGTTGGTATTGTTAGATAAAACAATCTTACTATCATCCTTGTAATCTGAAAAACGAATGTCGAATCCATCCATCCATTCATCAGAACTAAAAGTATCAATATCATAAATATCTACTCTGTAAGCAACATTCAAATCTGAAATAAGAATTGGTACATTCTTCATGAATAAATAAGTATTCTTGTATGAAGCATCCTCATAAACTTCACTGGTATAAATAATTTGTCCTGTTGTCATGTTCTTCACTCTCACTTGCACATCTCCTAATCCCGTTCCTAAAGGATCCCAAGAAACATTGCTCGGAGAAGTCGGTTGAACATGCTGCAACTGCAATGCATTAATCTGAACGGAGCTCACCACCTTACCTAAAGAGCAAGATGAAAGCAGAACAACTACAATTAAAAAGGATAAAAGTGATTTCATTGTATTTTATTTTTTTGATTAGGCGGGGATAGCATTCTTAACTGAAACATCACTAAAGCTCAATCCTGAAAGGATAAGTCCCTTCGGGATTTGTTCACGAAGTGAGTATCAGTCTCTCTTAATAAACAAATCACTTTCAATCTGCTGTTCTTCATTCACGTGAAGTGTGTAGAAATAAGTTCCGTCCGACAATTCCGAAGCGTTCCAATTATTTAAATATGGTGAGGCTTCGAAAACCTTTGTTCCCCATCGGTTGAAGACTTCCAATCTGTTGCTCGAATAAAATTCCAAGTATTGGAATTCAAGAACGTCATTGAAATTATCTCCGTTGGGAGTGATAATGTTTATGGGAGTTATTGTAGCGGGAACTACCTGAAAATCTTGACAATACTCGACTGAGCAATTGGCATCTGTTGTTGTTGTTAGACAAACATTGTAAACGCCAGGAACAGGATAGGAATATACCACCGTAGAACCCGAGCTTGAATTTCCGTCTCCAAAATCCCATACCGATCCTACAATATTCGAGACGTAGGCATTCGACACATCGGTGAACTGCACGTCGTTGTATACCACTACCGGATTCGGATTAGCCAAATAGCCCGCATCAATTGTCGGTTGCACATTCACCAAATATTGTATCGTATCTGAGAAACACCCATTCAATTCCGCAAAGGCGCTGTATGAAACATCAACACTCGTTGTATCGGAAACAAAGAACTGAGAAGTGAAAGAGCTGTTCCCCACTTGTCCATTTCCAGCCCAGCTAATCGTTGCATTTGGAAGGCAAGATTGAACGGCAACATCAAAAGGTTCGTTGTTGCATACGACTAAGTTCGCAGGTAAAAACGACACATCCGGAGCCGGTTTTCTATTTAGAACCGCCGGGGTAATTCCTATCAACTGCGCGCCACAAGCATCTAGCACCAAGGGAATTGGAATGTCTAGCGTTGGATCTGTGTTGCAGTAATCCGGACAATTGGGAATGCTCAATTGCAATTGCTTCGAAGAGTTTCCAATGTTACAAGGTTGGGCTGTTCCAGTTACAACACTTCCACTCATCCACGGATGGGTTATGGTATACGGAGGAACGCCGTACTTCATGCGAATCGTTCCTGTTACTTCGCAGTTGCTCGTGCATGTGGCTGTGCTAGGCACAGACCATTCACTGCCGAATGTTTCAACGGTATGTCCTTCTATATATGCCGTGAACGGCCAAAGTGAAAACTGATCGTAGTAGATGTAATTGATATTGCAGCCATCGTTTATGAAGGTTCGTCCAAGGTGCATGCGCAAATAAAAATTCTGATCGGCGCATGTTGGAACATAGCAACACATCAACGGATTGCGCATATCATAATCTATCAAATAGGCTGTCCCCGCCAAATTCGCGTTAGCCCCTGTTACCGTAAATTCAGTTGTTTGTCCGCATTCTGTGCTGAAATACATAGACCCATCAGACATCCACGCTGCGGTAAAAGGGTCAGCATAATAGCTCGCTTGAACCAACAGTCCTGTCACGGTCACTCCGGCAGGAACATTTACTTGAACGCTGTCAACATTGTACTGCGGCATAAAGCACGAAGGCATGTATCCACCATTCCAAACAGAAATTGGACCTGTAACGAGCGGATCAATTTCCACAGGGTAAGTCCTTGAAGATGATGTTAACCATTGTTCTTCAATGTGTATGCTCACTTTTATGATATTATTCCGAATGGGGCTAAACGAATAACTCGCCAGAAAGAACTCCTTTTGGTCATCAATACAAATAGCGCCGCCTAACGTAGAAATAACCTCATTTTTTTCATTTAGAATTTCAACGCTTCCCTTCCACAATCCGTTTATCCATTTTCCTTTTTCTGAATTGAAATTCAATTTGGAACCATTCGGAACCATCAATTCCTCATTGACAATATACTCGCCTTTCTCGCAAGAAGGCGCACTCTCAATGAATAGCGAAGACTTCACGGCGTTGTTTCGAACATCTATTTTTTGAAGGAAACCCTCCGCGCTGTATTCCAAAACGCCATCTTTTCCTACTAAATTATTTAGGTTAAAATTCTTCTGAAACAAGCTTGGCCTGTAGGAAACAGACTCGGTACTATTCGCGTTCAGTTCAATGAAACCCTCCTTGGAAATTACAATGGGAAGCTTTTGTTCACTGAAAGAAATTGAATTTTCATTTCGATGAAACGATCTTGTTATGGGCATCCACTCTCCATTCTCATTTTTGAAATGTATGGGACTGAATGAATTTTGGGTAATTACTCTTCCGTCGGGAAATTTAAATACAGCGGACCTCTCTTTACGCGAATGAAGATCTTCTTCGGCCTGAGATAAATCTATTTTGGAACCACTACCCAAGTTGGTATTTTGATAAAGACTTTTCTGCGCCTGGATAGAAAGTGTCAAGCACAAAAAAAACAAAAAGAGAATTTGTGGCTTTTTCATAATTAGTTAAGGTTGAATAAAGGTATTCAATTTTCACTAAAAACTCAAGACTTATTTATTCGGAATGGGTTCGTTACCCTCTGCAATGATTCGAATGTTTTCCAAAACCTGCTTCATGTATTTCTTCCAAAAAAGATGCGTGAACATCCAGTTGAGTGGATACAAAAAAGGCGTTTTGAAATACTGCGTATACGTGTAATCGATTTGAATTGTATTTGGCGCTAGTTCTGTGGTTCGCCATTCGCCTTCGAATTTGTAAAAGCCAAGCATCCAACTTTGAAAATCGCTGACTTCAATTTTCCAATATTCATTTTCAACACGCTCAAGAACCTTGTCCAAAGAGGCGTATCCCGCTTTTGATGCAATGGATTTAGTGGCATACACTCTCTTTGTTGAACCGGGAACTCCCCAACCTTCATCGTCTGAAGAATGTGTAATGGCAGGCATTACTCCCATGCCCGTATGAACTCTTGAAACATCTATGAGCATAGGTGTTTTAAAAGCCCGTTCCAATGAACAACTATATTTGGTGGAAATTGAAACTTTGGTAAACATGGATTATCTATTAGATATGGCGAATGTACACGAGAAGCTACAAATAGGTTTGTTCGACTGATATTTAACATTGTGTTCACTTTGAAAAGTTATATTCGCCGACATGAGTAACGAGAATCACGACAACACGAATTGGATGTACCTGCTGCGAACGACACAGCAGCACCACGTTCAGCTAAGTTCCTTTGCAGACCAGAAAGCGAATATCATTATAGCCAGTAATTGTATTATTTTCTCTATAACACTGGCTCGTATTGAAACTGCAATGGGATATTGGGGCGTTTGGTCGTTGCTTGCAACTTCGGTATTGTGCATTATTACAGCTATAATGGTTGTAGCTCCGCTGTCTTTACCAAAACAACGTCCTTCCTTCGACTCGAAAAACTTTAACCCGTTATTCTTCATGCACTTCAGTGCCTATACACAAGATGAGTATCAAAGTAGAATGAAACAAATCATGGGGACAAAAGAAGAAGTGCAAGAAGCCATGGTTCGAGATATTTACCAAATTGGAAAAGTTCTTCACTCACGCAAATACCCCTTCTTAAAAATCAGCTCCGCTATCTTCATCGGCGGTATGATCTTAAGCCTTGTGCTATTCGCAATTCAAGTCGGACTGCAATCATAAAATCTTACCTCTGGTCGAAAGATTTTTCGACCCTATATCTTAATTCCGGTCGAAAGATATTTCGACCCGATTAATCTTACCTTCTCTTAACCTTTTATTCCATCGGTAGAAAAAGTCTTATTCCCTGCGAAAAAATCGTCAATTCGTCTACATGACCCATTTGAAGCAGATCGTCTGTTATCAGATGCATGTGCACAAAGGTGCTGTGATGTGTAAAGATCGTTTGATGTTCCATTGAGAAGAACCCTATGATCTCGGCATTTTTATTCTTGATGGAATAATTCGCTTGTCCCACATGCGCCTCCTCGGGTGAATGAACAACAGAGCCTTTCGGCAAATTCACGACATGAATTTTCGCGAAATCAACTTCACCCTTCAATTTGAAAAAATAAGGTCGCAACCTATCTCTTGTTGATGCGTTCAAGAAATTTTCCAATTGTTGAATCGTATGTACCGAATCTGGAATTTGTCTTTCTTCCCATTTTTCAATTTGTGTATATCCAAAGAAAGGAGCCTTTACCTCAAATGTTTCTTCTACCTTCATTTCACCATTGGATTGAATAGTAGACTTGAATGCTCTTCCATCTACAACGGTTATTTCACCCGTTAAATATTCCACCGGCCCCATTCCATATAAATGAGTTTTATTTGAAAGGCTGTCTAAATTTATGGTCCCAAACAACTCTCCCTTTTTCATGACGTTCTTCATAGCACCAACGATGCGAACCTCTTGCGCATGTATCGTGAACATTGCATTCCCAAAAAACAAAAACACAATCAATATTTTCATCAAAATCATTTTTACAAATATCATAGGTCGAATAATTATTCGACCCTATATCTGATATGGATTATTCCGACTGTCCTACCAAATTCCAGGTATAAACCCCATTTGCAAAAGCCAATCCCCAATAATTAAATGAACCGTTTGCGCGATCTCCGTTTGCATTTAATGCAATTGAACCGGTTGCTCCGACATGCGAATTGGACAACGTCATGAATGAATCGAAAAGAGAAGAACCTGTTGCTGGAATTCCACTGTTCTGCTCTATTACCTTGGCCATAACTTTCAAAGCATCATATGCACTTAATGTGAAGGCATCTGCTTCTTGTCCGCATGCATTAAAAATGCTTGTTAAAAGTGGGCTCCAAATATTTTGAGCTGAAGCAGGCAATCCAAATTCTGGACTAAAGAAAGACGTTGCGAAAGCAAACTGCGCAGCTAACGGATCGTTCAACAAAGCTTGATTTTTAATGAATCCATCTCCACCGTACCACATCACACTAGATAAAACGGGATCTCCAGAAGCTTGATTAAACAAGGCCACTGCCTCATCGAATGAAGCGAGATAAACGGCGATCTGCGTGTTACTATACGAAGCAGAATATTGAATAATTTGATTTTTCACAGCAGCCAACGAAACGCTATAGTCAGTTGTAAGCGGATCATAAGTCCCTGCAGAAACAACAGTTCCACCTAAATTCGAAAAGTTAGTATTCAATGAATTTTGAAGTCCAACGTTTCCAACATCGTTTCTGGCAAGTGTAACCAGTGCCTGCTTTCCTGCAGTAATCATTGTGTTCGCCATGGCAGCGCCTTCAATCTGGTCACCTGGAACATAGCGGTATAAGGCATCGTTTGCAATAGACAGTGAACTTGCGGTACTTCCTTGACTAACGACTAAGATGCCAAGACTATCGGCAATAGACTTCACAGCAGCCATTTCGGAACTAGATTGCGGACCAATGACCAATCGAAAATTATTCGAAGCGAGGTACTCCATATTTTGAAGAGCTATGCTCGGAGTTAGTTCAGTGTCGAAAACGGAAAGTTCAAAGCGATAAGGCAAACCTCTGCTCTCAAAATCTTGATTGATTTGCGAAACTCCTATTTCTAAAGCGGCTTCAGAAGAAATTCCCAAATTCGACCACTCCCCTGTTTTCGATAGAAGCGCGGCTACTTTTATGGTTTCAATCTTACACGTTTCTTCGTGATCTTTTCTGCAACCAAAAAAGGTTAACGATAAAACAAGAACAAATGCCGACCAAGACTTCAATGATAACATAATATATTTTTTTGCAAACATAACCATGAAACAACGCCATTCATAAACACCTGCTGATCGTCCCACATGGAAAGGTGACTGCCGTTCGGGCAGTATAAGAATGTCCCTTTTTGAACCATCTTACTTTGTTCTTCCATAGCGGCTGGATCCATGGTGTCATATTTCGCGCCTATCATTAAGGTTGGAACGGCAATTTCATGCAAGCGATTTTTAATATCCCATTTTGCCAAACGGCCACTTATGCCGAATTCACTCGGGCCTTGCATGAGGGTGTAAATTGAATTGTTTGCGTGTTTAATTGCGCGATTCAATCCGTCTGGCCATTCTTTCAAACGGCAGATGTGTTCGTTATAATAATTCGGAATAAGCAATTCCATGTATCGCGGATTCGCGAAATCCTTCTTTGCTTCAAGTGCTCGAATCTCTGCAAGAACATCTGGATTCATTTGTTTCGCTAAAACCTCATCAGCATATTTCCCATATTCAGGGGCACTGGCCACCATGTTTGCGACAATGAGCCCTTTCAAATTATTTTGATATTTCAAGGCGTATTCCATGGCTAGTATTCCGCCCCAAGAATTTCCAAGAACATAAAAATTCGATTGATCGGCGCCAATGGCCTTTCTCACTTGTTCAACCTCTTCCACAAAACGTTCGGTGGTCCATAAGCTGCTGTCTGTTGGCTGATCGCTGTAATAAGAGCCCAGCTGATCGTATTCATAAAACTCAAATCCTTCCCGAAGAAAAAACGTTTCAAAACACTCCATGTACTCGTGCGTCATAGCAGGACCTCCGTGCAAAAGCAAAATCTTAATCTTCGGATTGTTTCCAAAACGTTTCGTCCAAACGTTAAACGTCCCAACCGGAGTTTCAATAGGAATCATCTTCACTCCGCCTCCTTCAACTTCATTTGAATAAGTGAAATATTCAGACAAACTCTTTTGATTTGGAACGTTCGTTTTCTGTTCATTCCCACAACCCGCAAAAACAGCTATCAATAACGCTGCTGAAATAATATTCACGAAATTCAATTTCATCCTAATTTCATTTTTACAAATATCGTTGGTCGAATGATAATTCGTGTCGGTCGAATGATTATTCGACCGATAAGTCATACGATGCCATGACAATTGTTTGTTCATTCGGCATCTTGAAAGAATAGGTTTGCCCGCAACATGGAGCTATTGCAACAATCCTTTGTGTTATTCAAAAAAATCAAATTGTCCAAAAATGGAATTAGAACATTCACCTTTTTACATTCGCGAAATGGAGGAGATTAAGGAGAAGTATGGCAATACAGAGCTGCATTCAACAATTACGCATTACGCCATTGGTGATACATACATTAACATTTGGTTTGGAGGATTAAACCAACCGAAAAAATACAGTTTCAAATCGGCTAAGGAAGAACGAGTCTTGAAAATGATAGAACTTGCCAAAGCAGGAAAGGGTCTGAATAGATACATTATTACGAAGGCGAAGGGGCTTTATGAAAGATAAAGTAACTACGTTGTGGGAACTGCGTTGTGGGAACTAGGTTGTCGGAACTGCGTTGTTGGAACTGCGTTGTTGGAACTACGTTGTGGGAACTACGTTGTGGGAACTGCGTTGTGGGAACTGCGTTGTGGGAACTACGTTGTGGGAACTACGTTGTGGGAACTGCGTTGTGGGAACTACGTTGTGGGAACTACGTTGTGGGAACTACGTTGTGGGAACTGCGTTGTGGGAACTAGGTTGTTATGAAAATATAGTCGAAGACAATAGCCCGAAGGGCATTAGTCCGAAGAACATTCGTGCAAGGCACATTCGCGAAGCATTCGCCCGTAGGGCATTAGTTGCTTTGCAACATTGTTATTTCACTTACAATTTGTCATAGACCGACTTTAATACTGACAAAATTTCAAGGCCATGTCAGGCATTCTACTCATATAAGTTAAACTAGCGAATGGACTGATTCGCCTTATTTTACAAGGCGTACAGAAGATTCTATTCTTTATACTGAAAAAATTACAAGCTTGTTAAAACTATTATATGTGCGTTTACGGATAGAGCTTTGTCCGAACGATTGAAACAAATAATTTTTTAACTATGAGCACAGAAACAGTAAACCAGATCAAAACCTACGATTTCTATCGAATCGAAAACACAACTGTATTAAACGGCATTCCTATCCTAGGTATGTTCGGAGCAAGAAGAGACCGCTGGTACATAGACCTTCCAGAATGGATGGGGCCACGTGCTAATTTAGAAATGGTAATGGGTGCAGATGTTATGCTTGATGTTCTTTCCACAGGAAATGAGCGCGTGAATGTCACCTTTTCAAATCACGCAACAACAGAATTTGATGCTGAATTGAAATTGACTCACGTATCGAATGGTGACTATACCGTAACTGATCTAACGGATCAATACGATTCGGTTCCAGAAAAAATCTGGTTATGCGGGGTTACGCAATTTGTCTTTCAAAGTGATTATCCACAAGAGATTTATGTGAAGCGAAACGTCACCGTTTCATAAAACTTAACAACTGTGCACATTGTCTGCACCGTTCTGAAAGTATTTCGCTTCAGTAAAAAAGAAATACAAACACAAAATTCAAATCAATAAAAATCAAAATAAAAAAAACATGACAAAAAAACACCAAGTGCACAATCTTATCGTATTAGATGAAAGCGGATCAATGCGTCCAATTAAGAATAATATCATTCAAGGGTTCAATGAATTGGTTCAGACCATTCAGGGCATAGAAAAGAAGTTTCCAGAACAGGAACATTTTATATCACTTGTTTCCTTCAATGGAATTGAAGTGAAGAAGCTTCATGAATTGGATCCTGCAAGTAAACTTCAAGAAATCGATGAAACGAAATACATGCCGAATGGATCTACCCCCTTGTTTGACGCAATGGGTAAAGGCATTGCTATGATTGAGAATGGATTGAAAGGCGTAACAGACTATAACGTCCTTGTAACCATTCTTACCGATGGCGAAGAGAATGCATCCAAGGAGTACACGGGTTCTTCAATAAAGCAAAAGGTTGAAGAGCTGAAGAAAAACAATTGGACGTTCACCTACATTGGCACAGACCACGACATTGAAAAGATGGCGCGTTCGTTATCCATTGAGAATACTTTGAATTTTTCAAAAGACAGCGCTGGAATCAATGAAATGTTCGAGAAAGAGCGCAATGCCAGATTCAAATACAGTGAGAAGATTGACAAGAACGAAGACACGAGCACTGACTTCTTTTGTTAATTTCCGAAACTCAATCCCTCAAAACCCTTTCTGAAAAGAGAGGGTTTTGTTTTACATTCACATTTGAAAAAGATTCACATTCTGAGCATAGAAAACAAAGGCGATATTCATGGAAAGAACAGACAGATATAACATCGACAGATTCATAGAAGCGCAGGCGAATGAAACAAGGGGCTACTTAGTTGCACTAAACGAAATAAAATCCGGACGTAAAAATGAACATTGGATTTGGTACATCTTCCCCCAAGAAAAAGGATTGGGTGTAAGTTACAATTCTGAATTTTATGGCATCGCCGGAAAAGAGGAGGCCAAAAATTACCTTCAACATCCTATACTCGGCGAAAGATTGATAGAAATTACAAGAACTATGTCCCAACACGATCATAAAGATGCTTATCTCATTTTCAACAGTGACGCTAAAAAAGTTCGCAGCTGTATGGAGTTGTTTGCATCTGTTGATGAATCAGAAGAGCAATTGTTTCAGCGAGTTCTAGTGGAATTTACCTTTTAAACCTCCCTAGCATTCAATCGTGCTACCTCTTCAAGTGCATCTACTTCCAATTGCTGAATATCCTTCGAGTAATAAGGGATTAAATAACGCCCCTGCAAATGCTTAACGTAACGTATTTTGTGATTTCGTTCCCACATATTTCTTAACGACTCATTACTGCCAGTTTCATGTTCAAGAAATACAAAATCACCCATACGCTTCCAATTCAAATGTGCATCAATAGAATTTATTGAGCTTCGTAATTTCTTAGATGGATCAGTTATCTCGACAACTTGTCTTTGAGATTGCACAGATTCTAAAGGCAAATCATCATTTAAAACAATTAGTTCAATATAATCGGCACATGTAATTAAATCGTAATAGTTCTGCATTAGCTCTAATGAACTCAAGGATTTATGCTTATCATTAACAAATACGGGGAGTTCAATCTTCGCATAAATACCAAATATCGAAGACGCATTTTGAGACTCGTCGAGGCACACCTTAACACTCAAATTTTCTCGTTCATACTTATTCGAATATGATACGTATTTCTCCTCAAATTGTTTAACCTGCTTCTTATTGCCAATGGGGGTAATCAAACTCAATGTGTACGTCACCTCGCTCATAGCACCTGTTAATTGCGGGTCGTAATTCAATTGAATAACAACGGGTTGTTTTCTTCCATTGCTCAGTGTGGGATCTAAAACACAAATTGTTTCTTCCGACAAATTAGACTTATACAATGGAATTCCGTTCCCAATAAATGTATTTATTATTTCTTGCACAATATTCGATTCATCTTTACTCTGACTAAATTCAAAAGATGGCGGCAACAAACTTTTAGATTTGGCGGGATAAGGATCTTCGACAGCATCTTGGTTTGGAGTTCTGAAATAGTCCTTCCAATTTTCAAAATTGAATTGACTCGGATCCAAAATGGAATTCCCATCATAACCGTGACACTTATCGATTAAATTCTCTTCCAGATATTTCTTACTAATGAAATTAGCCAAATGATCCTGATCTATGGTGTTTTTTAGATAGGGATAGATTATATCTAAGGTACTATTCTCTTTCAAGTTCAGATTCCGTTCGGTCTTACTGAACATGCGATCAATTCTGCCTACACGCTGTTCATTGTCACCTGGTGTCCATGCTATACCGTAATGGTAAATTTCATCGCAGAAATACTGCAGGTTTACACCTTCCTGTAGGACAGAAGTGCTAATTAAAATATCTGGAAAAAAGGGAGTGTTGAAACTTGCCATTACCCTGTTATTCTTCGTGTCTCCAGAATAGGCATAAGCCGGTTGTGCATCCCAGAAATTTTTCCATTCCTCATTTAACAATTGATCCTCGCTTATCAATCCAAAGACTTTCTCGCACAAAACTTTAAAATTTAATATCGACTCTATGATTAATCCCGGGATTGCTGTGTTCGCAAATTGTTTTTCTACCTCATCTGCAAATTGAGAATAAAGTCTAACGGCATTATTCCCATGCATATTTGACGCCTTAATAAAAGCTATATACAAGTCGACTATGGCGGGTGATGCCAATAAAACACCTTTTTCAATGAAACCACTGATTGCTTCTTTTTGAAAAGCGCTCATGCGCAGATACTCCCCTACAATTTCCTTCTTTGATTCTTCTGACAATTGTGACCCTTTCAAATAATTCCAAAAAATGGTCATCAATGTCTTCAGCCTAATTTTTTCCAATGACTTTTCTGAATTATCTATTCGCCCTACTAATGTGTTCCTTATTTTCAATCCAACTTCCTTTGGAATTTGATCGGACTCTGATCTAGCAATTACGAATGATTTGAAAAAATCATCGATATACCCTTTGCTTGAGAATTTCGATTTAAAAATATGAGTATCGTATTCCTCATCGAAATAATTCGCTCCTGGTGCAAAAAAAACATTGAACACACTGGGCTTCGACCGATTGAAGCGCAATCTAAATTTCGAAGCGTGAGTTGATGTCTGCACGCCTTGTTTCTTTTTCAATGTCTTGAAAAGATAAAGCACTTTTGAAGTCGGGACCTTCTCTAAATCTTCTCCAAGATCATCGTCTGAAACTGATGTGCCTTCATCTTCTTCGTAATCTCGCAAACCACTTCTGTTCTCAAAATGCTTCCTAAACTCATTCAATCCCGGGACTAGTTCTATGCTCACACCCAAGGCCTGACTTATTTTACGAATCAGAATCACGTCGTACTTGTAAATTGCTCGCGCTGCAATTTCCTTCACAGAAGGTATTCTGCGCACAAACACTAATTTCTTTGAGTTACTCGATTGCAAAGTCTCATCTGCGCCAATCAAATCTCTATTTAATAACTCATATTTGGGATGAGAAGGCGGTGCTCCATCAAAGATTGATTGATACTTGGCGGAAAGTTCAACCAGCATCTTTCCATCTGAACCCGATGAGTAGTCTCCACTTTCCTTCTTATCTCGTTCATCTTCCTTTACCTCGTAATCCTTGGGAATAAATTCTGTACCCTCCAAGAAGCCAAGTATGTTACGTTTGCTTCCGTGCATCATTCCATTTACATACTCTGAGACAAGTTGCTTTTGATAAATACCAAAGAAGAGCTCAGACATCCTGTCGTCCTGAAAATCAGCGCCACGACTCATTTCTCTTCGATAGTTGTATTTCACTTTACCCTTTTCCGACAACCTTCGGAATCTTCTTAAACAAATATCCTCGAGTATTTCATTAAACTTCGCATCCTTGTATTTCCCATCGTCGAAATAAGAAACAATTGCCTTTACATTTGAACTGGAGGTGTGGTTAGGGGTTGCTGTTAGCATCAAGGTTCGCTTATTAATTCTTGACTCACCCTCACTGAAAAATCTTTTCGCAACATTCACGCGCAAACTAGCACCGTCAACATTTCTGAAGTAATGGGCTTCGTCAATAATCACTAAGTCAAAAAAACCTTCAGGCAAATGCTTCGTAATATCTGTTCTTATTAAATCGGCAATTCCCACAACAGCTTCTAACGTCTCGAAGCCGTCGTTGTAATTACGATCTGATGTAATTCCGGCCTTCTTTAATCGCTCATTAACGCCATCGTTGCTGTGCACAAACAATCCGCTAAACGACGATATTTTACCAATGAATAATTTGCCCCACCCCTTTTGAACTTCAGTAACTAGATCGTACAAATTAGAACAGAAAACAGCTGGATTTATGGGCTTTCCATCAATTCTGGATTTTACAATATCGTCTTTGACCTTGTAGTGAACGTTTACAAACGTTTCATATTCTCTCTGCCAGTTGAAGGCAATCTCATTCCTAGGAGCCAGAACAAGGATTCTAGCATTTGGCTTCTGTTGCCACAATGCAGCGCAAACAGCCAAGGATTGAATGGTCTTACCCATTCCCACCTCATCTGCAAGAAGTGCGATTTTCTTTTCATTCAAAAGATTAAAGAGAAAAGCCGAACCTTCCGCCTGCTTGTGCTGCATGGAGATCGGATTATAGCTGTCAAAATCTAATTTACGATGTTCTTCATCTCTGTAAAAACTTACAAAACGTGTGAGCTCGAGCGGTGATATGTTTTGAAATTCATTCATGAATAAGAACATTTTTCTTGAATAAATTTCAACCACTCTTTCATCTTCTTCTTATCAACTTCACTAAAATGAAGATCTATGTTTTCTACTCGATCAACCATCGGGGACTCTTTCGGTTTGTATGAGTTGAATAAATCAATGACTTGATTTCCTTCATGAATCATGAACCAAATAAATGCGGAACTCATTTCTTCATCTTCGAAAGCCAATTTCTCTTTTAGATTTTTCAAATGCTCCGAAATCTGGGTAATGGAACCTGGAATTCGAAATCCAATCATATTCAATTCAATTGTATTCTCCCTCGCGTCCTTCAATCGAACTTTAATCTGTTCAAAGGCTAAAAACATGGTGAACCAAGCATTTGAATAATCGCCTTTCAAAGCTTGCGCTATATGAGTTGACAATTCATCTCCCGTTTCAATATCGGTTGAATAATTAATCTGTTGCAACTGCGATTTCTTTTCAGGTTTACGATCGCTCCATGCTCGAAGCAAATCCTGAATCGATTCAAATCCTATGGAAGGGCGCTGAGCTGCGTTTAATTCTACTATGACACCAAGATAGACTCTTTCGCCGCCTTCTTCAGAATCGTAGACAGAGAAGAAACGGTCTTTCAACAAACTCTTATGTTCCTCGTAAAAACTGATTCCAATGGCTAAAAGTGAATGGCTAGCAGCTCTTTTTTTCTTTCCAGGCAAATCAAAATAATAAACCTTAGAATTCAAATCATCTTCCGACAACAATCGATATTGATAATTCGACCAATCTGCAAAAATCTGACAATTGATTTTCCAGTTGAATAGAAATTCATGCTTTGATTCTTCAAGCTCTTCCTTCGTAACGCCCAATGGGCGATCGACCGTTTGAAACTTGCAACTATCTTGAAAAATCTTGTAGAGTTTCGGATTCAAATCTTGAATTATTCCGGCTTCAATGTTATTGGCATTCTGAGAAAGATTCAACCCCGCCTTTGTAAAATTCCAAGAACCTATGGCCAGCTTCGAGGGTGTACACCAAACTTTCGCGTGAACAAAAACATCTTCATTTTTCTGATGAAGGTCTTTAAGAAACTGAACCTTAGATAGAGAAACAGCCGTTTCAATTGCTTTATTTGTTAACCGAATGGTTCCGTCACTCATCATATCTGGAATAACTTTCAAGGACTCCACCCATGGGAAGTGACTTTCAATAATCTCATTGAATTCTTCTGAAAAATAAGGAGACCAAACCACCATTTCAGGACAACTTGGGACTTGAATATGTTCAAGTAAATTCAAGCCAGAAATAGAATGACTAAACTTCCAATCTGAAGTTGTGCTCAGACTATTCTGCCAATGATTATTTATTCCCAATAATTTACTTTTGTCTGAGCCCTCCTTGGGAAGCAATGCTGTAAAAAAATCGGTAATGGCTTGTGCATTCTGTATATCTAGAAGTGGTTTGCTAACAATACCTTCTGAATTCCTAGACCATGCAGAAATTGTTAGATTAGCAGAACCTGAAATTATGTATGCCTCGTTACGATCATTCACTATAAGAGCCACTTTGGGATGAAAAACCCCGTGAGTGAATGATTCTCCAATATGCTCAGGCTTAATCCCAATGGTTTGAATACTCGTCCGTTTAATATCGGGTTCCAACGCCCGAAAGTCATGAAATACCTTAATGTCAATTGGTCCATTTTCGGAATTCAAAATGCGATCATTTAAGATCTCGTAGTCTTTGATGCCCCTGAGATCAAACGGATCCGAATGAACTAAAGCGGACAACACATACTTCTCGAAAAAATCCAATTTAAAATTAAATGTGGTAAACCAGGCCAATTTGATATTCCCTAATTCAGAGATTACCCTTTTAAAATCTTGATATGCCTTGAGATCTTCTGCCATCATTCCTGGTTTAGACCGTTATAGATAGACCTCAGTGCATCAAGGTAATAGCGGTTGTACCAAAAACCACCATTTACGACCTCGCTTGTTGAAACATTTGATGATTGATTGATGTAATGTTTCAGATTCTCTCCTTCCAATTCAACCCACGCCATACCACCCCGATCCTCCATAATCTTTTTATGATAGTTTAAGATCCCATTTGCAAATTGAGTTCCGCTATTCAATTTATCCTTTACACATTCTACTAAAAAACGTAATCGTTCACTCTTAGAAGTAAGCGGCAAAACACTCTCAAGAGGAAAATTTGTAACCAATAACTCTAAATCGTATTGAATTTCATTTATTCTTTTAGTCTTTACATCTGCTAACAAATAAAATGCATGCGCACATCGACTCAAAAAAGGTTCTAGATCTAAGACCCATTGAAGTATCTCTTTTTCCTTAACATCTTCTTCCTTTTTAAAAGCAGCTGCTATTATAGCCGAAACAGATTGCTCTCCGTAATTATGTACTTCCGAAAAAACGGCCTTTGCCGCACCACCGTCTACACCCAATTTTTCCAACCAATACAACTGAAGAGAATTACTCAATTTCACTTGACCAAAACAACGCGCGTATAAATTCCACAAATCAGAATCAGACTTAAAAACATCCAATTGGACAATGGGATAGTTGGTCTGTTTTCCTTTTAAAAGTTCAGAAAGTAAATCCAACAATCTATCGACTAAAGCGCTTCCTTCAGCCCATTGCTTTAATAGCACTTCTACTCTTTCAAATTCTTTCGGAGTATACTCAAAGTTCTTTGTCATGAGTCCCATATTCATGAAAGGACCTTTATATCGACCGTTCACCCCCAATTGAATTTGTCTAACCAAAACACCTTTGGAACGGTCTGCATGAATTTCGATCTGACCATAATTCCCTTGCGCTCGATCTAAAACTTCTTGTGCTTTATTACTTCCTAAAAGCCCAAAGGTGTTTACTGAACTTTTTTGATCCATTAAAGCGAACACCAATAAATCTTCCATGAACATGAGCATACCTGCCTTTGCGTCATAGGCACTGCTGTAGGAAGAAAAGTTCTTCTGAGCCCTTACAAAATCTTCATTTCGTTCTTGACAAAACTTATAGAGAACGAAATGATGCAAAAGGTTAACGGTGTAATTCCTTACATCAGATGAGACAGACGTGAGTTTATTTTGAAAAATAAGTTGGCCGAAATAAGTCCAAATCAATTGCATTCCCATTGGATCAACCGACCCATCTGACACCAATTCCGGATCTGGAATAGTGAAGAAATTAGACCATTTAGTCATTTGAAATCAAATGAATGAATGCTGAATATTTCATCACTTCTTCTTCTCCTTTAGCGACCTCTTCTTTACATAATTCCAACTCAATTGAAGAGTTACATCCATAGCATTCGTGCTATTCTTTAAAACGATCTGACTGTCTTTCTTATAATCTAAAAGATTAAGATCAAACCCTCCCATCCACTCATCTGAACTCAGATCATCGTAATCGTAAACGTCTACACGATAAGCTGCGTTTAAGTCTGAAATTAAAATCGGCGTGTTTCTCTTAAAGCGATAAGTATTCTTCGAAGAGGCGTCGTCGTATACCTCGCTTGAATACACTGTTTGTCCAGTAGACATGTTTTTTATTTTCACTTGAACATCTCCTAAGCCACTGCCAAAAGGATCCCATGAAACATTGCTCGGAGACGACGGCTGCACATGCTCCAATTGAAGTTCGCTTATTTCAACAGAATTAAGCACTTTGCCCATTTTACATGAAGTAAGAAGCATAACCGCAGTGAATACGAATAATGTGTTTTTCATTTGATTCAAGTTAAATTAATTGAGATTATTGTATAAATATAGATTATAATTCGAGCCCTAATAATTCACTTCCACATTCAGCACCAAGTCTTTCACACCCCTTTTCATCTTGATTTGCATGATAATAAGAAGGAAAATAATCTTCACATTTTTCCAAGTAACAATTAATCCATTTCGATTTATCCGCCCCGAGAATATCTAGCTCTGGAATTGTATCCATATTCGTTACAAAAGTTATTCTATCAGCTTGAGACCAATTGCCCTGCACACTTCCATTCGTCAAAACTTCATTACCGCATTCTTTAGCAAGTATTGCGCAACCTAGTTCATCCTGATTTGCTTGAGAATAAGAATCGTAATTCATCTCACATTTGCTCAAGTAGCATTCAACCCACTTTTCTTTGTTTGCTCCAAAATTTGAAAGCTCTTTAATACCATTCATGTCTTCACGAAACTGCTTTTTTGATTCCTCAGACCAATTCCCCTTGCTCGAATTTGCGCAACTGGATAAAGTAAATACTGCAACAACTGCAAGCGTCCAAAACAATCGAATCATTTTCATATTCTCACTTTTAATTTATTCGTATTACAAACTGGCATTCTCAATGAGCTTTTCGTCTTCAACAATTACTGTTTCTTCTTTCATCCTAAACAACACTTCTTCTGCTTCAGCATAATCCCTTATTACTTTGACCGTTACAAATGCCAGAATTATTCCTATGGCATTTCCTGCTAAACTTAATAAAGTAACACCTTTTAAAACAGGCAATGTATCGGCATCTATTCGGAAAATAATTTGACCAATTAAATTATTCACTATCCAAAGAGTCCACCACAATCCAAGAAAGTTTGTAGTTAAATCTTTGGAAAATGTTTCTCCCTTTGAGATTACGAAATCACGAGTTTCCTCATACAACTCCTTCATAATCTGAAGTGGTCTATACAAGCTAACGATGGGAACAAACCAACTTCCTGCGGCCCAGCCCTCTGAAAAAGACAAGAACTCCTTTTTCTGATGTAGGTTAAAGTAGGCCCGTCTAAACCACTGGATAAAGACTATTCCTGAAATAATATAAGCAATCAGGTAAAAAATTGCTATGCCCTGTTCCCGAGTGTCGTTCGAGTCAATTTCAGAGGCGGAGACAGCAACCCCATCTTCAACCCTAAGTATTAGATTCAATTGGAAATAACCGGAAATAAACGAAATGATATCCAGAAACATAACAATCCAAATCAGTGTAACTGCTGTTTTAGCTCTATACCCGTTGTAACGAAGATTATTCATATTTACATATTTCAGATAATAAAAATAACATTATTATGATACAATTCGAAACAATCAATAGACTAAACGAAAAAAAGACCGCTTTGTAAGTCGAAGACATTCTTTTAAAAGAATCATTCACATCGTACAAACTATTAAAAAAACATAAATTTATTGGATTTTTAGCAACCAAAAAAAACTCATAGTGTCAATTTCCTGTTAGACTTAAACTACATTTGGAAAAAAAAATGGATTTGCACAAATCAATTCCTAAGACCTTTTATTACATGTATAGATGTTGCCGAGTTTGAATAATTCTAAGATGAAAGAAATTGAACTGCTTCTGAGTGGAGCCAAGAATTATTTAAATGAAGAATATGCTCCAAAGATTAGAAAGGGAGAAAAATTCAATCTTTTTAAAACAATTAACGTCACCGCAGACGAGGTTCGACTTCACTCAAGATTCTTAGCAGAATTATTAAACCCAGCGGGTACTCATGGTCAAGAGAGCTTTTTTCTGAATAAATTCAAAAATCACATTCAACCGGCACTTGAAAAAGGAAAAAACACCCATGTTTTACATAAAAATTTAGTTGCGTCAGACTCAATATTTTCTGAAAAAGCAGTTGTCAAAATTGAATATACCCCTTCTGAAAAAATAGAATCTGAAACAAACAGCCGCCTGGACATTCTAATCGAATCGTCAGATCGTAAAAAAGCAATTATAATTGAAAATAAAATTTATGCGGGCGAACAGCCGACCCAGCTTAAGCGATACAAACAATTTGGCGAAACCAAATACGGCTCAGGGAATTTTATACTTCTTTATTTAACTCTAGACGGAAAAATATCGGAGCATGAGGCTACTGATAATTTAGCCGCCGGCAAAGACTACTACTGTCTTTCCTATAAACAAGAAATAGTGCATTTTCTCGAGAGTTGTGTGACTGAACTTCCCAATGCAACTCATCTAACAGTTGTTATCAAGCATTACATTGATCTAATAAAAGACCTTACCATGAAAGAGGATGTTCACGAAAAAATAATAGACTTGATAATAAACAGCAAAGAAAATTATCAATCGGCCCAACTTATTAGTTCGCAATTGAAGCTTGCGCAAAACAAAATTCAAAAAGAATTTTGGATAAAACTGTATAAAAAGATGCAAGTTGAATTTGATAATGAAAAATCAGAACTAACTAATGACGCCTATGCCGATGAAAGCAATTTGTTCGAAGTTGTTGATTCCTATCCTACACTATTCGTTAAAAAAGAGGTTGAAGTAAATTCTCAAAAAAAGCATCTGTCCATTGCAATACAATTAGGAAAACGAAGCATTTATTTTGGTTTTCCTGATACAATTGTAAACCCTAAATATGGAAATTCAGATGCGACATTTCAAGAAGATGTTAAGACACACTTGGCAAGTCAGTCTATGAAATCTGATAAATGGTGGCTTGGTTGGAAATATTTTAATTGTCATCAAATCGATTTTTCCAGTCATGAAAATATCTCCAACGAAATAGTTCATGACGTTGTAAATGAATTGAAAACTAGTCTTAACCAACTTGAGGAATACTTCGCGAAAAACCTATAAAGACGAACCTATTCAAGGGTTATTAGTGTAATGGGAAAACCTTCGGTTTTATTCCTACTGCGTAATTGGAAAATCGAAGATTTTATTCCTACTACGTAATGGGAAAACCTTCGGTTTTATTCCTACTTCGTAATTCCTATTTCATAATTCCTACTGCGTAATTGGAACTACGTTGTTAAACCCTCGCAACGGAGTTGCCCTCGTTTCGAAGAAACCCTCGCGTAGCAATATGCCCTCGCATAGCAATATGCCCTCGCAAAGCCATTTGCCCTCAAGTTCTTACTTACACAACCCACTTATCCCTTGAACATAATTCTGAATTACGCCAATTCGCTCAGGTAGATTATCTCCTTTGAAACCTTTGATGTCGGCGTAGGTTATGGTTGAAACGTATGCTGACAAATACTTTGAGGAAAGCGGCATGTAAGACCAATGCCATTTCTCCATACTGTAACCGGTTCTGTTGGTTTCCACTTTATCTGAATACGTTTGACAGAAACCGTATTCGCCGGCGTGAGTTTTCAGCCAATTGTAAATTTTCAAACCTTCTCCAGATTGGAAATAAATATCTTCCAACGAATTCAAATCAATGTCTGTTCCCCAATGATGACGAGAGGTTCCGGGCATAGAGCTGAACAATAAAATCTTATTTGCTGTAGCCAAGGAGTCTTTCGTTTCTGCAAAATTAGTTTCCCACTTGCGTTCCCAAATTGCCTTTTGATCGTAAAATGTTCTTGTTCCCGAGATGATCAATAGATTCACTCCTTCAGCCAACGCCGCAGTGCGCATTTTCAAATAAGCGTTCAACACTTCTTCTTGAATGTGCATGGGCTTCGAACAATATTCTGAAGGAACAGATACGAATCCCTTCGTTTCAGAAGGAGAGAATTTCCCAATTAAAATCGTCTTTGAAATTTCAACAGGTGTTGCATTTTTTTCAACCTCTTGCGTTTTTTGTTCTGTAGGCGCTGGTTCTTTTTTTTCAGAAGACGCTTGAGGCGATTGACAAGACCACAGTAACGTAGCTGCCAAAAAGAATGAAGCAAGTGTCTTCATTACATTTTCTGAACAAACTCGCTAAACACCCATCCTGTTGTACCGTCGATCAAACGAACGTGGTACCAAGTCTTTCCTGAAATGAACTCTAATAAGTCTGGAGAAATTTTAGCAAATCCTCTCGATTTTGATTTTGCATCTTGATAAGAAATATCATAACGGTATCCGTCTGAGCGTCCTTCTACCATTACCGCTTTTCCGCGTGGAAGAGAGAATACAAAAACACCGTTGTAATCGCTGAAGAAATCAGTCTTCTGTGTTAAGATCGCTTCTCCGTAATTTCCATCTGGAATAAATTCATCCAAAATAATAAGACCATCGTTCTTCTTCATCGACTTCACTTTGTTGGAAGTGGTGCTATGATCAGCACGAAGAATCACTGAGTTTCCACTCACATAAGCATTCGGTTTGAAGTATACTTCGTTTGTATTCGAAGATTGAGGTTGCTCTGGATTAACAGCAGTACCACCATTCAATTCTTGCTCTTTTAATTTAAGCTCGCGCTCTTTCAGTTCGAGCTCTTTGGCTTTTAAATCATCGTTGCCTGAATTTGCGCAACTAGAAAGAAGAATAACTTGTAACGACACTCCTAAGATAAGAAGTCCCTTAGCGACAATAGATGATTTCATGATTCAGTAAAAGTTTAGATTTCAAATATAGAATGAAACAATTCTATAAAAAACTATCGAAGCAGAAACTTTCTACTTACCAGAAATGTCGCATGACTCACATGACTCCTTCTTTTTAAAAAACAATCGCTTCACAACATAATACGTCGCGAAAAGAAGTATTGTTATGGTAAGCGCAATTTGCATTAGCTGAATAAATTGAAAGTGAGAAGCGCCAGCGTGTAGGCCATAAAGCCCATGTAGCCCATTTGAATGAGCGGCCACTTCCACGATTTGGTTTCGCGTTTTACCGCAGCGAAAGTAGCCATGCACTGCATTGCGAAGACGTAGAAGACCATGAGCGAAAGTCCAGATGCGAGAGAGTATGCGGGTTTGCCGGTTTGAAGGTTAATGTCTTCGCGCATGCGGGTGAGCAACGATTCGTCTTCTTCGAAATTTTCTCCTGCGCTGTATAACGTTGCCATGGTACCTACGAAGACTTCGCGAGCAGCGAAAGAGGTAAGCAATGAAACCGTCATCTTCCAGTCGTATCCCAACGGAGCGAAGACGGGAGCAATTGTTTTTCCGGCTTGACCCAAATACGATTCTTCGATTTGTGTTTTCCCTTGAGCAATTTGTTCTTCGTTAATTTTCGGGAAGGCTGCAAAAGCCCAAAGGACAATGGATATAGCCAAGATTATTTTCCCTGCATCGAAGACAAACGCTTGAACTTTTTCCTTCAGGTGAAGAAGAATGTTCTTCCATCTAGGCCAGCGGTATTCGGGTAATTCAAGCAATAAAAAACTCTTCTCTTTCGAGCGAATGAATTTGTTCATGACCATGGCTACAAACAGAGCGCCTATGACACCCAACGCATACAGCGCGAACAAGACCGTGCCCTGCACGCCAATGAATCCGTATACATACGTATTTGGAATAACCAAATAGATCAGCAATACGAAAACGGGAATGCGCGCTGAACAGCTGATGAGCGGAGAAACCAAAATGGTAATGAGACGCTCTTTCGGATTTCCAATTACACGCGTTGAAAGAATAGCCGGAATGGCGCATGCCGCGCTCGATACCAAAGGCACAACGCTACGTCCGTTTAATCCGAATGGACGAACCAATCGATCCATAATAAACACCACGCGCGTCATGTAACCGGTTTCTTCGAGCACACCAATGAAGAAAAAGAGAATAGCAATTTGCGGAACGAAGACCAGCACACCGCCAACGCCAGGCACAATGCCTTGAGTCAACAGGTCGGTGAAAATTCCTTCCGGAAGCTTGCCTTGTAAGTATTGACTGAAGTTTAAAAAGATGCTGTCGATCCAGTCCATGGGAATGGCCGAGATGACGAACATGAATTGAAAAATGAGGAAGAGAACGAGCGAAAATATTCCATATCCGAAAATCGGATGCACCAAAATCTTATCGACTTTCGTGGTGAAGGTATCGCGCGACTCGCGCACGAATGAAGGTACTTCGGATAATCGTCGAACGATATCGCTCTTGCGCGCTTCGGCATCTCTGCGGGCTTCTGCGATGTTCAGATTTTTTTTCAGTGGGAAGGAAATGAATTCTTTCACCGGTTCAATCTGACATGCTGAAATGAAATCGATGAGAGCTTTCTTCCCCTCGCCTGTCCTGCCGTTTATTTTCAAAAACGTAATCCCGTTGAACGCCTTCGACATTTCGTTGGTGTCGATGGGTTTACCTGCGAGCATATCGTTCATGGTGAGGACACCGATGACCGGAATTTTCAGATCGCTAATTTGGGTAAGGATGACCAGGTTGCGTTCGATGTTGGTGACATCTACGGTAACGACTACTAGTTCGGGGAAGTCTTCGTGATTTCTTTCGTGAAGAATATCGGAAACAATCTTTTCCTCTTCGGAGTATGCGTTCAAGCTGTATGCGCCGGGAAGATCGAGCAGTTCTGCCACTCTTCCGTCGGGCAGATTGAATTTCCCCCAATGTTTTTCCACCGTCACACCGGGGAAGTTCCCCACCTGTTGGTTCATGCCTGTAAGCAGGTTGAACAGGGAAGTTTTCGCTGTATTGGGGCTGCCAACTAGGGCAATTTTGGTACACATGGGTTAGCAATCAATGGTCTCTATCAAAGACGCCTCGTCTTCGCGCAGCGAAAGTACGGCACCACCGGCATCAATTGCAAATGGTCCGTTGAAAGGCGCTCTGAACAGCACTTTCACGTGCTTACCGGGGTAGAATCCCATTTCAATGAGTTTCGCTCCCATGGCATGTTCAGCCACACCCACTATTTGGGCGCATTCTCCTGGACGGTAACTGGCGAGCGATTTTTTCACTTGACAAAGCTACTTTATTGGCTAGGAAGGGCTATACCTTAAAAGAGGTATTTGAACTGCGTTGTGGGAACTGCGTTGTGGGAACTACGTTGTGGGAACTACGTTGTTGGAACTGCGTTGTTGGAACTGGGTTGTTGGAACTGGGTTATTGGAACTGCGTTGTGAGAACTGCGTTGTTAGAACTACGTTGTTAGAACTACGTTGTTGGAACTGCGTTGTGAGAACTATGTTGTTGGAACTACGTTGTGCAGTAACAGTCGAAGACATTCGCCGAAGGCATTCGTTGAAAACATTCGTTGCTCCGCAACATTCGCCCAACGGGCATTCGTGCATATATTTGCACGAAAGGGGGTATAGCTCAGTTGGCTAGAGCGCTTGCATGGCATGCAAGAGGTCATCGGTTCGAATCCGATTATCTCCACAAACACCCAATCCTGAAACAATTGTTAAGCAACGGTTTCAGGATTTTTTTTTCGATGTTAACACTCGTCGAAGACCCTCGCATCGAAGTTGCCTTCGCTGAAAACCCTCGCGTAGCAATATGCCCTCGCATCGAAGTTGCCTTCGTTGAAAACCCTCGCGAAGCAATTCGCCCTCGTGCGAAGCACATTCGCAAAGCATTCGCCGCAGGCATTCGTGCTGGCACATCAGTTGCTCCGCAACATCATTCCTCATTAAAAATGTATCTTTACCACACTTTTAAGTACGAATAAGCGTACCGACACAACACTTTTCATGAGATATAGATAAAATCACTACCTTTGCAGCATGAAGAGAGCGGCGTATCAAAACTTACTAGATTGGAAGAATAATCCCGAGCGAAAGCCATTGATCATTCAAGGAGCTAGGCAGGTTGGGAAAACATTTCTCATGAAACACTTCGGGGAAAATGAATTCGAGCAGGTGGCCTATTTCAATTTTGAATCGCAGCCACTCTTGTGTGCCTTGTTCGCAGATGAACTTTCACCAAATAAAATACTCCAAGGTCTTGAGCTCTTGTCCAATGTGAGCATAGATCCGAAGCGAACACTCATCATCTTCGATGAGATTCAAGCCTGTAAAAATGCCATTACTTCGCTGAAGTATTTCCGGGAAGATGATCATTCATACTTCATAGTTGCCGCCGGTTCGTTGCTCGGAGTAGCTATTCACCAAGGTGTATCTTTTCCAGTTGGAAAGGTGAGTTTTTTAAACTTGTATCCATTCAATTTCTTGGAGTTTCTAGCTGCAATGGGGAAGCAAAAATGGGTTGATCTTATTGAGGAGCAGCAGCATGAAATGATTGCTACGCTTGCGCCTGAATTAGAAACTTTGTTAAAAGATTACATAGTCATTGGCGGAATGCCTGCGGTAGTCATTCAATTTGCGGCAACCGGAAAATACCAGGCCTGCAGAATTACCCAATTGGAAATATTGCAAGCCTATGAAAATGATTTTTCAAAGCACGCGCCTATTCAACAGCTGCCCCGAATTAGACGGGTTTGGCAATCCATTGTATCGCAATTGGCCAAGGAGAATTCCAAATTCATATACAGTGTTCTTCGAAAAGGAGCTCGTGCGAAAGACTTCGAGTTGGCTCTTGAATGGTTAAGTGATGCCGGATTGATTCAAATTGTATCTCGCGTTAAAAAGCCCGGCCATCCGCTCAAATCTTATGCCTCTTGGGAAGATTTCAAAATCTATTTAAACGATACTGGCTTATTGGGCGCTATGGCCCAGTTGCCTACTGATGTTGTTTTAAAAGATCACCAATTATTCACTGAGTTCAAGGGCATTCTTACTGAGCAATTTGTCTTACAGCAATTGATTGCTCTTGGCCAACGTGGTTTTTACTGGCATCCTGAAAACGCCACTGCCGAAGTCGATTTTCTTATTACACGCAACAACGAAATAATTCCTATCGAGGTAAAAGCCGCTCGCAATGTAAAGTCGAAAAGCTTGTCTGTCTACCACTCCCAGTATCCCTCCGCAAAAGCCATCCGCCTCTCCCTTCTACCCTACAAAGAGCAAGCCTATATGACCAACATACCGTTGTATAGTTTTGTTGGAACCTTGAAATACATTATTTGAAAACCTTCGGTTTTATTCCTACTTCGTAATTGGAACTTCGTTATTCCTATTTCATAATTCCTACTTCGTAATGCCTACTGTGTAATTGGAACTACGTTTTTGATCTATCGTCGAAGACCTTCGCAACGAAGTTGCCTTCGTTGAAAACCCTCGCAACGCTTGTTGCCCTCGCGAAGCTTCCGAAGAACCGTAATTATTCCGATTATTTCGAAATTTTAATTCAACCCAAAGAAATAAATTCGTTTCAAATAATCCGAGTATGAAAATTCAATACGCATTTACCTTTTTAATTGGCTTAACCGCAAACTTCGCTTTCGGACAAACCATGCCCAACTATGCAACGTTGAATACGAACAATGTCAAATTAGTGGTTTCGGCAAATGGCATCATTGGATATAACCCAACTTTTGATAAAGGCAGCTGGATGCCCGCAAACGATAGCGCCGGAACCATCTTCGCGGCATGCCCGTGGATCTGCGGAACGAACGATCAAGGCGAACTGCTTCTTACCTCGCAATATTACTTCTCTGATGTTCACTCTTGGTTCTATGGACCACTTACCCAAAACACCACTGCAGACTCAGCCTACAGCGAGACGTTCAACTACGTCTGGAATATTAAACAAAATGAAATAAATACGCACGTCGCCTATTTTGAGTCCCTTCAAAACGGAACCACAGCCACACTCTTCCCCAACGGATATACCATTCCGGCAGACTTTCTAACGTGGCCGGCACACGGTGATGTATCACTCGGCTATGACTTCAACCTCGCCCCTTTTCATGATTACAACGGCGATAATCTTTACAATCCACAAGACGGAGACTATCCGACCATTTGTGGAGACGAGTGCCTTTATCTAATCATTAACGACATTGGAAATTCTCCTATTCCCAAAATGGGCAATCAAGTTGAAATGTGGATCTACGCCTTCGACACTCCTAACATACCCGCCGTTAACAACACGTTCTTCGCGAAATTCAAATTCACCAACAAATCGAATCAAACCTATTACAACACGCGTATTTCACAAATGAATGACTTGGATATCGGAAGTGCATTCAACCACTACAGTGCTACTGACGTCGCCTATGGCGCTGTATACGCCTACACCGGGACTGCTTCTGATTATTCCCTAAGCGGTGATCCTTCATACGGAGATATTCCAACCATTGAAAGCATGCTACTTCTTCGCGGTCCATTGCTCGATGCCGATTTAATCGACAACGCCAATTACAACAATATGCTTGCTGAAGCGCTAAGTGGTTATGGTGAAAGAGGATTTGGATTCGGTGACGGAATAGTAGATAACGAACGTTCGGGCTTAGCCGGAAGCGTAAACTACATTAACAGTTCAAATCCAATCTTGGGAGAACCAAGCGGGGGCTACCCCACTACATACTACAACCTTATACTGGGAAAACACATCGACGGTTCAGAAGTCCTTCATCCGACTACCGGAAACCCCGTAACTTATTGGGCTCCTGGAAGCTCAGACATTTATAACGAAATGGTTTCGACGTCAGAACAATTCACACACAGCGACAACGGCCTTCCCCCAAGCGACATGAGGCAATTGGGCACCACGCTTCCATTCACCTATGAACCCGGAGAAAGCAATTTTCTTGATTTAGCGTATGTGTTCGCGCAAGCTGACCCCGGCTCTGGCACTACTGTAGAAACCGTAAATGTGACATTCATGAATACCGTGAAGCAATTCTTCAATGAAGACCTAGCCGACTGCCAAGTTCTTGAAATACCAACTTCCGTTGAAAACATAACACCATCATCTACATTATCAATCTATCCGAACCCGACTTCAGAAAACTTAAACATCACCGTTTCTGAAGCCTTTATTGGAGAAACTTTTTCATTATACAATAACCTCGGGCAATTGATAATGACGAATAAAATTCAATCGACACAAACCTCAATTGATGTTTCGAGACTATCGCAAGGAACCTACGCGCTTGTAATTAAAGGAGCGCGGAAACTTGTTGTCCTTAATTAAAAGATAAGAGACGTCTTCGTTAACTTTCAAACTCTGTTAATGTTCTCGATAACAGGAGTGAAATTCTTACGACGGATCTTAACGGAGAGGCTTTGATTTGATTGAAAAAAGTACTACTAAAATGCTACTTAACTTTTCTGATCGTCTTAAATTTCTCGACCACTTTGTGCTCTACCAAAGACTTCATTTGCGTAATTGCGACCTTATTTAATTGTATCAACCGATCAGTTTGAGCCTGTCCTTGATGGATTAACAAAGCATTTATACTTTCCATGCTACTTAAAACGACCAATTGCTCCAATGTGGCATGGTCTCTAATATTTCCAGACTTAGTTGTCTGAGAATCTCGCCAATCTTTTGCAGTTATTCCAAAAAGAGCCACATTTAACAAATCAGCCTCGTTGGCATATACAGATGAGGCTTCGGCCCTAGTCAGAAGTTTAGGTACTAAATTATCTTTTATCGCGTCGGTATGAATTCGATAATTAATTTTAGTTATCGTTCTTTGCACACCCCAATCCAACTCAAGACTCTTGTTTTCTTCTCGTTTAAGTCGCTTGAATTCGGTGATCAAATACAACTTAAACTCAGACGAAATCCATGAAGCAAACTCGAAGGCAATATCTTCGTGCGCAAAGGTTCCGCCATAACGTCCCGATTTTGAAATAATACCTTTGGCATTGGTACTTTCAATCCATCTTTGAGGGGATAACACGAAATAATTACTTCCAGCTTCTGATCTAAACCTCTCGAATTCGATAGGTTTAAAATTCGAATTATTTAATTTCTCCCACAACCCGACAAACTCAATAGTGTTTCTACTCCTTAACCAATTATTTATTACCGAAAATGGCTCATTCGGGGTTTTATACTTTGCAATATCTGTAAGCGAAAAAAAATCACTACCATCTCTGCGAATTACACTCACTTCTGAATGTTGAACTTTAATTTTAGATTGTGCCTCAGTCATATAAATATTTTTTATCTTTTTAGGACTATCCTATTTTCCCAAATCGAAATTATACCTAATGAAGTGACAATCTAAAATATGGTTATGCGTAAATTTCTGAAAAACGCATCGAAAAGCCTATAAACATTGACTTTCGAAAGGAATAAACCCATTACATGCGATGAGCACAGTCAATAGAAAAATCAATAAGTGTATTCTAACTACGTTGTTCGAACTACGTTGTGGGAACTACGTTGTTGGAACTGCGTTATTAGAACTACGTTATTAGAACTTCGTTGTGGGAACCGCGTTGTTGGAACTACGTTGTTAAAAATCAGTCGAAGACATTCGCGAAGCATTCGCCAACGGCATTCGTGGCTATGCCACATTCGTGCTTGCACATTCGTGGCTACGCAACATTCGTGCTTCGCACATTACTTCTGTCTGAAGTACAACCTCACCGGAACCCCCGTTAATCGGAAGTTTTCGCGGAGCTTGTTCTCTAGGAAACGTTGGTAGGAAGAAACGACGTTCTGCGGCGTGTTGCAGAAAAATGCAATAGCCGGACTCTTCGTTGGAAGCTGAGTAATGTATTTAATCTTTACTTCCTTGCCTTTCACCACCGGGGGCGGATAGGCTTGAATAATAGGCAACATAATATCGTTCAACTTAGAGGTTGAGAAGTGCTGCAAGCGATTCTCATACACTTCCATAGCTGCTTCCAATGCTTTCAAAATACGCTGCTTAGTAATGTTCGAAGTGAAGATGATCGGAACGTCGGTAAATGGCGCAATGCGCTTCTTAATTTCTTCGGTCATGACTTCAACACTCTTGTGATCCTTCTCTACCATGTCCCACTTATTCACAAAATAACAATACCTCTGTTCGCTTCAGTAATCTCACCAAAAATGGTTAAGTCTTGCTTGGTAATTCCTTCCACCGCATCAATTAACAACATACAAACGTCCGAGTTGCGAATAGACTTAATGGTACGAATGGCACTGAAAAATTCAATATCATCTTCAATCTGCTTGCGCTTGCGCAATCCCGCCGTGTCAATCAACATCAACTCTTTGTTGAAGGCCTTGAAATGCGTGTGAACCGCGTCGCGCGTGGTTCCTGCAACTTCGGACACAATGCTTCTGCCGTTGCCCAACAAGGTGTTCAACAAAGAAGATTTCCCTACGTTTGGTCTTCCAACAATAGCAATCTTCGGTAAGTCAGGCATTTCGGTCTCGTCAATCGAAGGCATTTCTTGAAGCAATTCGTCAAGTAAATCTCCCGATCCATATCCGTTGTTCGCACTAATACTAAACAACTTTTCCCCGAATCCTAACGCGTAAAATTCAGTGGATAAAATTTCTTTATCCGAGGTGTCTACTTTGTTACAAACCAAGAGAATGGGTTTGTTTGAGCGACGAAGCATGTCTGCAATTTCTTCGTCCCACTCGGTCATTCCTTCTTTAGCATCTACCATAAATAGAATGCGATCTGCTTCAGCAATGGCCAAACGAACCTGGCTGTTAATGTCTTGTTCGAACGCGTCATCGCTGTTCGTAACTACTCCACCGGTATCTACAACAATGAATTCTTTTCCACCCCATTGACCCGTTCCATATTTACGATCACGGGTAACACCTGCCGTTGGTTCTACAATAGCATCTGATGTTTCAGTAAGACGATTAAATAACGATGACTTCCCTACATTCGGTCTACCAACAATAACAATAGTATAACTCATGCGGCAAAGATACGCACTTATGAACCGTTTCGGCAATCACAAGGCCTACATTGGCTTGTTGTTCTGCATCCAACAGTAGATTTTCTTAATTTGCGTGTCCGTTAATTTACCCGCATTCTTGGGCATAGCGCTATATCCTGCATCGTGCTCAACTGAGCCCAAAATGGCATCGTTGTTTGCCGAAGCAGCACCAGAATACGTACTTAAGTCTATTCCCGACGAATGGTATTGCGAGCTGTGGCAACCGGCTGTAGCGCAGTTAGCATCGTATATCGGTTTAATGTCGTAGTTGTATGTTGGAATATTTCCCGTGCAGTCATAACCCTTTTGATATTTATCGCAACTGAGTAATACAGAGGCCACAACTGAGATAACAACGAGTGATAGAAAAATCTTTTTCATGTTGAAGAATTTATACGAATGTACTGATTGAATGAAGATTTCATTTCAACAAGAGAAAAAAAAGAGCTGCCCTCTTTGGGCAGCTCTTTTCTTCGTAGTAGAACAATCAACCTATTCTTTTACGAAAGGAATGCGTTGAATTTGATTACCGTTTTGAAGAGATAAGAAATAATATCCGTTACTCAATTCAGAAACATTAAATTGGAATGTGTTGCTCACAGCTCCGTTACCGAAGTTATTTGCGAATACTTCTTTACCATCGATTGAATAGATGCGAATGATTGTGTTTTCAGTTGGATTCAATTGAGAAGCTTTTACTGCAACACTTCCTGAAGTTGGATTCGGGAACATGTTAACTGAAGTTTGAGTTGAAGTCAATTCGTTAACATTATTCGGATAAGTACCGGTTGTGTTCAACCAGAATCCGTTCATTTGCGCGCCACCTGGACCAGACACTCCGTTAGCATCCATGGTGAAGGTTACGCAACTTGAAGCTGAGCAACCGTTAACAAAATTCACAGTTACACAAACCGTGTAAGTTCCTATTGAATCGTAGAAATACGTCGGGTAAAACTCATTCGAACTCATTCCGTTTCCGAAATCCCAAGTCACTGAACTTACGGTAGAAATGTCTTCGTTCCAATATAACATAACAGCATTTTCCATTTCAACCATAGAATCTGGCATTAATTCAATTGTAGTAGAGCAAGCCGTTGTGTCAACTGCACATGCTGAGTTCAAACCGAACACTGCTGATTGAAAACTTCCAGAAGTCATGTCGGTTGAAATTAAAACCATTCCATTTGCTGAAATGCTAATTCCTGAAGCAGCACCTCCGTCCCATCCGTCTCCGAATGTATCGAACATGTTCAATGTGTAACATCCGTCTGCTAGACATGTGTAGTTTGTTATCGAACCATTTGATACGGTAGACTGTCCGCCAATCAGAATCGTTCCATTCGCGTCTGCAATGTTGTATGAACTTTCGTTGATGAATGTTCCAGGGTTAAAGTCTATAGCCACTGCTGTTCCGCTTACGCAACCTGTGAAACATGATCCGTCTTCGACAACCGCCAACGCATTGTAATTCACAGCTGTTGAATCCATGCAACCGTATACCAACATGCAAGAACCATCATCTGTTGTTGCTGCTGGATTGTAATTTGAAGCTAATGCATTTGTACATCCGAAAACTTCTCCGCATGTTCCGTCGATGCTGAAATTCACCGATTGAGAAACTAAATTATCAGCCAATCCGGTATGAATCACTTGACCTTGACCGTTGTTGATCCAGAAGTATCCGTTGTACCAGCTTGGCAATCCAGCGTTGTTCGACATAACCGCTGTGTAACACTCACCTGCTTGTAAACAAAGAGTGGTGTTGTATATGGCAACGTTGTTTAATGAAGGAGAAGACCAAACGGTATCTCCAGCTGCATTCAATATTGAAAGAGCCACTTGTCCGCCGGTTGAAAACGTGCAGATATAAAGAGAGGCGTTCACGCTTCCCACTCCGTTGCAATAAGTGCAAGATCCATTGTCAACGTTTGCATTTGCGCTAAAGTTGGTAGCCGTTGGATCTGTGCATCCTTCATACAAGCAGCCGATATTTACGTTCGCGATTGGATTATAGTTCGTGGCAGCTGGATCCATACATCCTTGAACAGAAGCAGTTCCGCAATTCGCAACTCCTACCCCAAACATGAATTGTCCTTGATTACCTGTAGTAATTGTTCCTGAGTATGAGCTTTCACCCATTACAAAAACATTCAATGAACCACCGTTCCATCCGTCGCCGAATGAATCGAACATATTCACTCCGTAACATCCAACTGGCAAACACCAAACACCGCTCAAAGTTGAGGCTGTGCCGGTAGCAACAACAGAGCCTGTTCCTGTGTTTACTACTGCGTAGCTCATTTCAGTTGGGAAAAATCCTGGAGTTACTGTATACGAGACTTGCGTACAAGTGCTATCTGCCTGTGCTTTCGCCACAAAGCCTGTTGCAACAAGAATTGCAATTAAAAGTAAACGTAAAGTTTGTTTCATAGTTTTTAGTTACTGTAACGAATATATGTTGACTCGCTGTTAATCAGACAATAATCACCTGAAAAAAGTTGCTTATTCTTGGAAATGTTGAAAAAGAGCCTATTCGAAAATAGCGCCACTGCCTATCAACTCCTCTCCGATATAGAAGGCTGCAAACTGTCCTTTCGCAACACCGTATTGAGTTTCATGAAAAATCACATACGTGAATTCAGTCCCAACAGAAACAGTTGCTTTAAATAACGGTTGTCGATAACGTATGCGGCAATCGACTTCTAAAACTTGCCCTTGATTGGGCTTCAACTTTTCTTGTATCCAATGAGCCTCTTCGTTGCGAATGGCAAGACCTCTTCGAGCCAACGCCGGATGGGATTCTCCTTGCGCCGAATAGACCAGATTGTGATCTACATCTATAGACACCACAAACAAAGGAATGGCTTGTCCGCCTATTCCCAATCCCCTTCTCTGCCCTACTGTATAATAATGCGCCCCGTTGTGTTCTCCGACATCGTCACACATTTGAGGAGTAAAGACTTGTGGTCTTGAAAGAACAGCAGCATCCGAAGAAGTGTCATTCACCAATTCATTTAATTGTGGAAGGAAATCGTCTTTTATGCGAAGCACTCTCCCTTTTTTCGGTGCCAATTGTTGTTGAAGGAAAACGGGAAGCTTCACCTTCCCTATGAAGCACAATCCTTGGGAATCTTTCTTGTCTGCGTTTGGAAGTTGGAGTTCCGCGGCAATGACGCGCACTTCCGGCTTGGTTAATTCTCCAATCGGAAAAAGCGCTTTGCTCAACTGAGCTTGATTCAGTTGACACAAGAAATAACTTTGGTCCTTGTTTCCGTCTGCCCCTGAAAGCAAATGGTATTGCGCAACCCCGTTGTCAGTTGTTTCAGATTTGCGCACGTAATGTCAGGTTGCAACGTAATCTGCTTTCAACTGCTCGGCCGCCTTCAAGAAAACATCGAATTTTATTTCTCGGTTGCAGAGTACATCTGGATTGGGTGTTCTTCCCAATTCGTATTCGCGAAACATGTATTCCACAATGCGTTCGCGGTATTCCACGCTGAGGTCTAAAACGTGAAAAGGAATTCCGAGGTGCTCTGCCACGAGCATCGCATCGTTCGAATCGGTAATCCAAGGGCATTCGTTATTGATAACCACGGACTCGTCGTGCCAATTGCGCATAAACACCGCAATTACCTCATACCCTTGCTGAAGCAGCAAATGTGCAGTAACGGCAGAGTCTACTCCGCCCGACAGGCCAACCACTACCCTTTTCATTTTGCAAAATTAGGTGAGAGACTTGAATTAGCTTCAATAAACAAAAAGAAAGAATTACATTTGGCTATAGCCGCTTGAGGCAACCCTTGAACTAAATCTCGTCTAATCACAAATTACTGGTGTCAATAGAACGCTCTCAACAAGAACTTATTGACGGTTGCCTTAAAGGAGACAGCCGAAGCCAGCATGCTGTTTATAAGATGTATTATGGGAAAATGAAAGCTGTTTGTTTGCGCTACGCAAGCTCCACAGACGAAGCGAAAGATATGGTGCAAGACGGATTCATTAAAGTTTTTTCCAGTTTGGAAAAGTTTGAAGGAAACGGATCTTTAGAGGGTTGGATTAGACGGATTATGGTAAACTTATCCATTGATCAATACCGAAAGAAGAAGCATCACGTAGATCTTGATTTGGAAAACTCAAAGCACTTAGTAGAAGAAAATACTGAGGAGGAAGACGAGCTAGAATCGGACATATACGACTTTCAACCCCACCACATCGTTGAAGCCATGCAACAATTGTCACCTGTATACCGTACAGTTTTCAACTTGTATGTCTTCGAAAACTTTTCTCACCAAGAAATTAGTGAGAAACTCGGCATTAGTTTAGGGACCTCAAAAAGTAACTACGCAAAAGCCAAGAAGAACATGAAAAAGATATTATTAAAAAATAAAATAAACGCGGCGAATGAGCAATAACCCGTTGGATAAATTTGAACAAGGAATTCAGGAAGCTTATAATAATTATGAGTTACCTTACAGTTCTTCCGAATGGTCGCAAGTAAGCCGAAGAATTCTTCGCAAGCGACTTTTCACAAGTCTTGCCTTGTGGGGAAGTGCAGCGTCTGTTATTACTGTTGTTGGTGTTTCTGGATATTTCGTTCTGTCTAATCAGAAGGAAACACCAATAGCTAACACACCTAATTCAGTTGAAATAGTGAATTCTGTTCAAGCGCCTATTGGTAGCGAAGATGATTCGTTAAAAAAGACTAGCTTAAATGAATTACTTGAAGATTTCAGCGGCCCATCTTTGACGCAGTCTAATACGCACTTGGCTAATGTTATTCCGAACTCTCAAGATTTAACTTCTTCAAACCAGATCCCCGAAGTCCCTGTCATTGTAGGTGTTGTTCCAACTGCAGACATTATTGAAAACAATAAAAAATCACTGTTCATTGAACCGAGTGTTCGAAGCGCGTGTGCAGGAGCTGAAGTGAATTTCAACGCGAAGAACAGCCCGAAAAACGGCAGCTACCTGTGGAATTTCGGTGACGGAAGTTTTTCCAATCAAGAAAATCCAGCACACGTCTACAAATCAACTGGAGTATTCGATGTTTCACTTTCTGTAACTGATCCGAATAACGGTCAGATTTCAACCATCGCAATGCGAGATTTAATTACGATAAATCCGAAGCCGGAAGCAGACTTTGAATGGACCTACACCAATAGTCCTGTTGGAGAGCCGACCGCTAAATTTGTCAACACCAGCATTAATGCGAATACGTTCATTTGGAAATTTTCAGACAACAAGACATCGACTGAACTTTCTCCAAGTGTAATATATAATACGAAAGGGAAACAAGCGGTAATTCTTGAGGTTCACAACTCTTTTGGCTGCATAGACGAGCAAGTGAAAATTGTGCAAGTCAACGCCGATTTTAATTTAGGTGCTGAATCTTTCGTGAGTGCATCAGACATTTCATTCATGCCAGAAGCCCTAAAGAAAGGTGGCAACAAATTCAAACTAACGCTTTACGATGGTGAGAATATTGTTTTCGAATCGAATTCTAAAACTAAACCGTGGAAAGGAGAGTCCAAAGGAGGAAAGAAAGCGCTTGCGGGACAAAAGTTTCCTTGGATCGTATTGATATATGGAGAGAACGGAACCGACGCTCGTTATTATAGCGGCACTGTAACAATTGTACCTTAACCAAAACCTCATATACCTAAAACTGAAGGGCCTTTTCGAAGGCCCTTTTGTTTGTATTAATTCTTAACAAACCCTCGAGCTTTTATCTTAAATTTGCACCGCCTTATTTTATGACAAAGCTGTGCAACTTTTTGTTCAGCAAAAACGTCTAAAACAAAATCAATCTAAAGAATGAATAAATTCTTATCCTTCATTGTATTATTTCTTTTTTCAACTATCGTGTCAGCGCAACAAGATTGTGGCGTACCAGGAAACTATTGCATAAGCACAACAACTATTTCAACTTGTACTGGATCATTGTTCGATTCCGGTGGTGGTGGGCCTTATACAGATGACACGAACTATACTATGACCATTTGCCCGGATACCCCTGGCGATGTAATTCAACTAGACTTCTCTGCGTTTGCTTTGCAAACATCACCTAACGGAAACAACAGCGATTATTTCACCATTTTCGATGGACCGAATACGAGTGCCGCACAATTAGGAAGCTATACTGGAAACACTTTACAAGGATTGCAGGTAACAGGAACAGTTAACAATCCGTCCGGATGTTTAACAGTTGTGTTCTCTGACAATGGAAATGTGAATGCAACTTCTCCGGGATTTGAAGCCGCAATTTCTTGCACGACTCCTTGCGCTCCACCAACACAAAATTCAGTTATTTCGAACCCTGCTCCTGTTGGTCCAGATCAATCTGTTTCTATTTGTATCGGAGACGCTATTGACTTCAGTGGTGTTGGATCCTTCGCGGAACCTGGATTTACTCTTTCACAATACTTTTGGAATTTCGATGATGGAAGCATTGACAGTTTATCTGGACAATTAACCTCGCACACCTTTAGCGAGCCTGGTGAGTATGTTGTAACACTTACGGTTGAAGACAACAACGGATGTCAAAGTTTAAACACTACCCCACTTCAAGTTTTAGTTTCAACCATTCCCACTTTCCCAGAATTGAATAATATTACCGAAACTACTTGTTTCGGTGAACAGGTTATTCTAACGGGTTCTGCTCAGAGCACCCAATGGACAGCTCTTCCTCCGCAGGTTGTGGCAGGCACAACCTACCTTGCCGATGGAGCCGGATTCTCTTATTCGACCTCTTTGAATTTCGACTTTTTTGATCCAGGTGCTACACTAACAACTTGTGCTGATTTATACAGCATCATGGTAAACATGGAGCATAGCTACATGGGTGACTTAGGCCTTTCAATTACTTGTCCCGACGGGACTATTGTTGACCTTGTCACTTGGGGAACCAATGGTGGAGGTGGCACATTTTTAGGTCAAGCATTGGATGACGGTTCAACCGTTGAAGGTATCGGAGCTGACTATTATTGGGCTCCAAATTCAACCAACGGAACATGGGGTCAGGCGGCGGCGGCTGGACAAACAACTCCTGTTACAACACCTACGGCCGGAAACTCACTTACCTCCGGTACCTACGCTGCTGCAGGTAATTTGTGCGACTTGGTTGGTTGTCCGCTTAACGGGGCTTGGACATTTACCGTAACTGACAACCTAGCCATTGATAATGGTTATATTTTCTATTGGGGAATTAACTTCAACCCTGCTCTTTTCCCGGGAATCACAACCTTCACTCCTTCGATTGGTATTGATTCCGATTCTTCGTATTGGACTGGTCCAAACATCGTAGTTATTGACGCTGACGCTGATATTGCAACCATCGACCCTCCTGGACCTGGAACATACGACTACACCTACCACGTTGTAAATAACTTCGGTTGTTCTTTCGACTCAACTATTCAAATCACATTTACTGAGCCGTTAACCATTACAGCAGGACCTGATCAAATTTATTCTTGCGGAGACCTCACTCTTCAAGGTGGATTTCAAGGAATACCAACCCCGAGTTGCGCGCAGGACGGCGGTGTCTTCAATTATTGTTACACCAACGGAGAGAACTTTACTTGGACGTTTTGTCCGGACGTGCAGAACGATGGCGTTTCTTTCATGACCTTTGATTTTATATCGGGACAAATGGAAGGCTTTTTTGAAAACTTCAGTGTCTATGATGGGCCAAATACTGCCTCCCCCCAGATCGGCACATGGAATACCGGTGATGCTACAGGACAGTCTTGGACTGCCACTAATCCAACAGGTTGTATTACAGTTACATTCACTGCGGACGGGTCAGTTGCCTGTTCAAGCGGTTCATACCAACCTTGGACCTACGATGTGAATTGTACCAACGGAGGACCTCAGTACACATGGGAATGGACGCCTTCAGGCAATTTAAACAATCCGAATGTTCCACAACCGACCATGAGTTCTTTGGCTCAACAAACCACTTATACACTTGTTGGCTACCCCGTGGGTCATCCCGATTGTGCAAGCACAGACCAAGCTATCGTAAGCATTGATCCTGTTGGAGATCCTGGTATAGACAATTCTATTAACATCTGTTCTACCGACCCTGCATTCGCTATGCTTCCGCAACTAGGAGGAACTCCTGTTTCAACTGGAGTATGGACAAATCCTAGTAGTACTGTTGTTCCCTTCGGAATATTCGATCCGTTAACTATGCCGTCAGGTGCATACACATATACCGTGACACTTGGAACATGCTCACTGTTCTCAACATTGAACATTGCCTTTGCTGGTCCTACAACCATGACCATTGCGAATGACACTTCGATCTGTTACATGGGTGATTTGAATTTGGATCAATTGACACAAGCTTCGGGACAAGCACCTTTCACCTACGAATGGACCTACAACGGAAGCGTTGTTGCGAATACTGCTGATGCTGCTTATAATCCTACTGTTAGCGGACAGGCTTGCTTAACCGTAGTTGATGATTGCGGATACACAATTTCACAATGCTTCAACGTAGCTGTTGCTCCTGATGTCGCAGTAACCTTCACTTCTCCCGACCCATCTAAATGTTGGCCAGAGACATTAACGTTAATTAACACAACGGATCCTAGTTTGTATCAGAACATGGCATGGGACATTAGCACTGGTGACCACATTGTGAACCAAAATCAACTTGATTTAAATTTCGCTGCTCCGGGAACTTATGATGTCACACTTTCAGTTGTGACGAATATTGGCTGCACCTACAGCACAACCATTCCGAATTACTTAACATCGTTCGACCCACCTGTGGCCGGATACACTGCTGATCCGCAGCCAACAGATGCGAACAATACCGTTATTAATTTCACAGATCAATCATTAGGTAACATTGTTACCTACGATTGGATCTTCAACATCGGAGCGCCACTCGGAACATCTTCTGCTCAGAATCCAACCTTCGCCTTTCCACAAGGAACGGGAGGAGAATATCCAATTCGTTTAACTGTTACCGATGCAAACGGATGTACTGACTTCATTGAAGGTGAAATCATCATTCGCAACATCTTCCAGTATTACCTTCCAAATACATTCACACCGAACAACGACGGATTGAACGATGTGGTTATGATGGTTGGAAGTGACATTGATGAAAACCGTTTCAAATTAGAAGTCTTCAACCGTTGGGGTGACATTGTGTTTAGCACAACCAATCCTGAAACAGCATGGACAGGCAACACTTATAACGGGGCCTATTACTGTCCTGAAGGCGTTTACAACTGGAATGCTGTTGTTATTTCTAAAACCACAGGTGAGCGCTTCGAAATTCAAGGTCACTTGAATTTGATTCGCTAACAAAAATCTTTTTACAGCAATGCCCTCTAGGATTATCTTAGAGGGCATTTTTGTTTGAAGCAAACTAAGATTATGGCGGCCAATACAGTTTTCGGATGGGTAATTAAAAAGCGACTTCACCAAATGGAGTTGTTCAAGCAATACCCGTTGGAAGTACAAGAAGAAATTCGTCAAAAACTTATCGATGAAGCCGCGCTAACCGCCTTCGGCAAGGAGCATAACTTCGAGAACATTCACACACTAAAAGACTTCCGCAAACACATTCCTCTTCGTTCTTACGAAGAACATTTCCCCTATATAGAAAAAATGATTCAGGGGGAAGGAAATGTACTGTGGCCGGGGAAAACGAAGTGGTTCGCGAAGAGTTCTGGAACGACCAACAGCCGAAGTAAATTTATTCCGATTTCTTATGAGAATTTGGAAGAAGGACACTACAAAGGCGGAAAAGATTTACTGGCTATTTTTTATAACCTTCGTGAAAATGCTGACTTGTTTTCTGGAAAAACGTTGATCGTTGGCGGAAGCACGAAAATGAGTGAAGAGGAAGAAAACACCATTGGCGACTTAAGTGGAATCATCATATCAAATTTGCCGTTTTGGGTGGAAATGAAACGTGTTCCACAGCGAGAGATTTCGCTCATGGACAATTGGGAGGAAAAGCTCGATGCTATGGCGCTGAACACCATGAACGAAGATGTTCGTGTGCTTTCAGGTGTTCCAAGTTGGACCCTACTCCTCTTGCGAAGAATATTAGAATTGAAAAAAGCCAATCACATACATGAGGTTTGGCCGAACCTTCAGATGTATATGCACGGAGGAATAAGCTTCGCGCCGTATCGCGAGCAGTTCAATGCTATACTTCCGAATGGAACCACAGATTATTTCGAAACGTACAATGCGAGTGAAGGATTTTTCGGCATTCAAGACCAATTGAATTCAAATGAAATGTTGTTGATGTTGGATTACGGTGTGTACTACGAATTCATTCCGTTAGAGGAAATAGAAAAGGAAAATCCACGAGCGCTGAGCTTGGAAGAAGTTGAGCTGAATCGCATCTACGTCTTAGTAATTACAACGAATACGGGGCTTTGGAGATATGTCATTGGTGACACCATTCGCTTCACCCACCTCTACCCTTTCCGATTTCGTATTGTTGGAAGGACGAAGCAGTTCATTAATTTAACCGGTGAAGAACTCATGGTGGAAAATGCGGAAGCCGCATTGCGCAAGACCTGCACGCACATGAACATCTACGTTGTAGAATACACCGTTGCTCCTTTCTTCCCGAAAGAAAATGAAACAGCAGCGCATGAATGGTTCATTGAATTTGAGAACAATGATTTTGATTTTGATCGTTTTTGTTTTTTGTTGGATGAAAATTTACGCGATGAAAATTCGGATTACGATGCGAAGCGAAATACAAATTTGAATTTAGGATTTCCAATTATTCATAAAGGAAAGAAAGATGTGTTTTATACTTGGTTGAAGTCACGAAACAAGTTAGGTGGACAACATAAAATTCCTAGATTAGCAACGGACCGTGTGTGGTTGGAAGAATTAATTGAATTGAACAAATGAGAAAGTTTTTAAGCGCTTTTTGTGTTTGCCTCTTTGCGCTTGTATTCCGCATACACGCGCAACATCATGTGCAGTGCGACGCGCTTGGCAATACCTACGACGTATGCGCCGATCACATAAAGAAGCACAGTTCTAACTTCAACATAGATTATAGACTGAGTACTTTGCAATACGGGACTTCTGCGCAATTAGATTTAACAAATCCGTTGGTTCCCTTTTTGTTTTTCCAAGATCAGAGTTCGTTGGTATTCTTCGACAACAATTTGAATGTCTTGGAAGACCCCATATTCTTGAATGAAAAATTCCAAGGACAAATAACCTGCGCTGCGGGATCGAAGGGCGATGCACTCTGGTTATACGACGCGAATTCTAGTACCCTTATTCGCACGAACAGACAATTCGAGGTTCTAAGTAAATCTCCGAATCTATCGTATCTCTTAAAGACTACACTTCAACCCAAACAGATTATTGAAAGTGGTCAGCATGTCTATTTGATTGATTCTGAAAAAGGAATTCTACTATTTTCCCTTTTTGGAAATTTAGAAATTCAAGGCAATGCCTATTTAACCCCTGACCCTGTTTATCGCTGGAACGACTGCATTTATTTCCGAATGGAAAACGCGTTATATGAATGGAAAAACACCGATGCGAATCCACGTATTTTGAGTTATTTCGAATTGAACGAATTGAACGATAAAAATACTTGGATCATTTGTGACGGCCAACTCTTCTACACCTCTCTAGAATCGGGCGAAATGCGCGAAATAAAAGTTCTTGAAAACTTCAATAAATAAGACTTCGATATTCCATTTATTTTCTCTATTTTCGAACCTCATTATTACCCAAACGAATTATGCATATAGCCATTGCCGGGAACATCGGTTCAGGAAAGACTACGCTCACGACTTTAATCGCGAAGCACTACAAATACACCGCTCATTTTGAAGAAGTAGATAACAATCCGTATTTAAGTGATTTTTACAAAGACATGCAACGTTGGTCGTTCAACTTGCAAGTGTTTTTCTTAAGAAGTCGTTTCAGACAGTTGATTGATATTAAGAAGAAGTCGAAGAAAATTGTGCAAGACCGCACCATTTACGAAGACGCCTACATCTTCGCTCCGAACTTGCATGCGATGGGTTTAATGACTACTCGTGATTTCGAAAACTATTCAGATTTGTTTGGAGTTATGGATGAGTTCATTACTCCTCCAGACTTGCTTATCTATTTGCGTGCTTCAGTTCCATCGTTGGTAACGAACATTCAAAAACGCGGACGTGAGTATGAAGAAGCCATTCGCTTAGATTATTTAACGCGTTTGAATGAGCGTTACGAGGCTTGGGTTACGACATACACGAAGGGTAAGTTGTTAATCATTGACATCGACAACAATCGCTTCCATGAGAATCCTGAAGACTTAGGCACCATCATTAGCGGTATTGAAGCGCAGTTGAACGGGTTGTTCTAATTAACGAACGAAGACTAAGGTATTCGCATCGCTCAATTTTTCATTGAACGAATAGCCTTCTTCCTTGAATTTCTGAAGATCTGCTATTGACTTTGCGTTCGATTCAATTACGAAACGCGCCATGCTGCCTCTTGCTTGTTTCGAAAATGTTGGAATGCTTTTGAGTTCATTTCCCTTCGATTGAAAGAATTTGAAATGAAGAATTTTCCGGTTGAAATTTTTCATGTCGATGAGTTTGAAATACTCATCAGAAGCTAAGTTCAACAAATATCCTTTCTGCGCAATTTCATTTTCAAGATTCTTTGAAACGTTTTCACTCCAATAAGAATAAAGTGTCTTTCCTGATTTCGTTTTGTATGGTGTTCCAACCATGAGTCTGTATGGAAGAACCACATCTGTTGGCTTCAAAACTCCATAAAAACCGCTGAGTATGCGAAGCGATGATTGCGCTTGTTTCCAACTTGTTTTTGAAAACGATTTAGCATCGAGCGATTTGAACGCTTCACCGCTGAATAGTATGGCTGCGGGAATACCCTTCGATAACTCTTTCTTGTTCCAGTTTTGAAAACGCTGTTGCGTATTTAACGCGAGTTCATCTGTGATCTTCATTTTCTGTTTCCATTCTGCAACAGTCACTTTTTTCAATTCAGAACACAAGACTTCTGTTTCAGCAATGAATTGAGGAGAGGTGGCTTCACCTGCAAACTCTTGAATCGATTCGTTCATGAGTTTCGAAGGCGAGAGAATGGCTAGAAAAAACGAAGACATTAGAAGTTTGGTTTTAACAAGTACTGCGAATAGAATTTATCAATCTCTTCCACCGCCTCTTCCGCGGTGTCTACCACTGAGAAAAGCATCATATCTTCCTCATTGATGTTGTTCTCTTCCTCTAAGATGGTCTTCCGAATCCAATCGACCAACCCTTCCCAGAAAGATTTTCCAACTAGAATAATGGGAAAGCGACCGATCTTGTAAGTTTGAATAAGCGTTAACGCTTCGAAGAATTCATCGAGAGTTCCGAATCCACCAGGCATTACAACAAAACCTTGGCTGTACTTCACAAACATAACTTTTCGAACGAAGAAATAATCGAAATTGATGCTTTTGTCGTAATCGATATACGGATTTGGGTATTGCTCGAAAGGAAGCTTTATGTTTAGACCAACACTTGCACCTTGTCCGTCTTTCGCTCCTATGTTTCCAGCCTCCATGATACCTGGGCCGCCACCTGTAATAACACCATAACCTTTTTGCGTAAGCATGAATGCAATTTCCTTCGCGGTAGAATAGTACTTATTATCGGGCTTGGTGCGAGCTGAACCAAAAATAGAAACGCAAGGACCAATGGCCGCCATGCGCTCATACCCTTCAACAAACTCAGAAAGAATTTTAAAAATACTCCAACTGTCGTTCGACTTTAACTCGTTCCAAGAGCGCGGGGTAAACTTCCGCCTAACACGATCATCTTTTTCCATATAACTTTTATTAAGACTTATTCTTCCACAACGAATTGAAAACCCACTCCGTGCAGATTTATTATTTGAATGCGACTATCTTCTGCGAAAAATTTACGAAGCTTGGCAATATAAACGTCCATGGTTCGAGCTACGAAGTAAGACTCTTCACCCCAAACTAGGTTGGCTAGATTTTCACGTGTCATTACTTTGCCCTTTCCTTCACAAAATGCCTTTAACAGACTCGCCTCTTTGTTAGTCAAATGCTGACGCATTCCACTTGGCCAAATGAGGTAATTGTTTATGTTATCGAAGGAGTAATTACCAATGTTGTACAACTCAGTAACCACGTTCTCAGTTTCAGGCCTCGTTCTGCGAATGATATTTTGAATTCTAAGGTTCAACTCTTGAATGGCAAATGGCTTGGTTATGTAGTCATCGGCACCTAAAGACAATCCTTTCAATCGATCAGACAATTGCTGCTTCGCTGTAAGAAAAACAAATGGCATTTCGGGAAAGAGCTTTTTTATATCTTCCGCTAAAGCGAATCCACTTCTAACCGGCATCATAACATCGAGCAAACAGATGTCGACCATTTCCTTTCCAAGCGCTAATAATCCTTCTCTTGCCGATTTACAACGAATAACCTCATGACCTAAACCGGTCAATTGGTCTTGGATTACGAAACCCAAGTTCTCATCGTCTTCAACCAACAAAATTTTACTCATCGTTTTTTAATGCCACTGGGATTTTTAGCGTTACAGTTGTCCCTTCATTTTCTATACTCGTTACGAATATAGTTGAATTATGTGCATCCATCAACTGCTTCACGAGATACAGTCCTAAACCAAATCCTTTGATGTGATGGGTCTCTCCAATCGGCACACGAAAGAAGCGGTGGAATAGTTCGGCATGGTACATTTTGTTAATTCCAATACCGTTGTCTTCAATTTGAATAATCATTTGACCGTCCGACAACTTGCTTCGAATAATTACATTCGGATTTTGAATGTTGTACTTCAGTGCATTGTCAATGATGTTAATTATGATTAACTCGAACGACTTCCGATCGAAATTTATTTCTTCATTTCCCGCTTCCCAAATCAAATCCACACTTCCACCGTAATTTGCAAACTGCAATTGCATGCGTTCCAAAATTGCGCTAACCATCTCTTGCGGATTAAACACCTCTTTATTAAGATATACCCCAGCTTTTGACATCCGCGCTACTTCCAAGACACGATCTAATTCTTCACGAAGTTTCTCTCCTTCATTTCGAATAATAGAAATGTACTGATCTCTACGAAACGGTTTGGTCTGAATATTCTCTTCCACCAAAACCTCCGCAGCCATGAGGATTGTTGAGAGCGGCGTCTTAATTTCATGGGTGACATTGTTTACGAAGTCTTGCTGCATAAGTGTCATTCTGCGCTCATTATAAAACGTACTTAAGATGACGAAAACAACCGTTGTATAAATCAACAACTGAATAACAAAAAACATCCAAAATTCACTTGCGCTTACCACTTCTGAAATGGCTTCAACATATTTCAAATTGGGAAAAACATACGTCATAACAAACCAAGCTCCTGAAAACAAATAGGCCAAAAAGAGCAACACAAACGCCAAAGAAAGCAAGCATATCACTTTTACTTTATGGTAGGTGTATAACGATTTATCCATACTTATTTGAGCATAATTGCCCTCATTATTAATTTTGGTTGGAAGGAGATTTACTTACTTTCGTATCAAATTTACTACAATAATGAAAGCATACGTTTTTCCAGGACAAGGTTCTCAATTTCCCGGCATGGGCAAAGACCTTTATGAGAGTTCTTCAGTAGCAAAAGAGTTAATGGAATCTGCAAATACCATTTTGGGGTTTCGCCTGACAGATGTCATGTTTAACGGAACAGAAGAAGAGTTGAAGCAAACCAACATTACACAACCAGCCATTTTCTTGCACAGTGTTGCTTTGGCGAAAGCTCTGGGAGAATCGTTCCAACCGGCAATGGTGGCAGGTCATAGCTTGGGTGAATTCAGTGCATTGGTAGCAAACGGAACACTTGAGTTTGCAGACGCTTTGAAGTTGGTTTACGCGCGTGCAATGGCTATGCAAAAGGCTTGCGAAGCGAACCCTTCAACCATGGCGGCTATTTTAAATTTGGAAGACGAGGTGGTTGAAAAAGTTTGCGCAGAAACCGAAGGGATTGTTGTTGCTGCGAATTACAATTGTCCGGGACAATTGGTTATTTCTGGAGAAAACGAAGCCATTGATAAAGCTTGTGAAGCTTTGTTGGCGGCAGGTGCGAAGCGTGCGTTGAAACTTCCTGTTGGAGGTGCATTCCACAGTCCGCTTATGGAACCTGCTCGTGTAGAATTGGAAGCTGCCATTGCTGCTACTCCTTTCCACACTCCGATTTGTCCGGTTTATCAGAACGTAACGGCATCAGCGGTTTCCGATCCGGAAGAGATTAAAAAGAATTTAATTGTTCAGTTGACTGCTCCTGTTCGTTGGACACAAACCATGAACGCCATGATAGGCGATGGATGCAGCGAAGTGATTGAAGTGGGACCTGGCAAGGTGTTGCAGGGTTTGTTCAGAAAAGTTAGTCGCGATTTGCCTTTGAGCAGCGGCGCTATATCAGAATAGAAGAAATTATTTCTTCCAACCAAAATGTTCTTCGGCCATTTGTAGAATATCTCCACCAATAGCCAAGCATGCGGTTGCCGCAGGAGAAGGGGCGTTCAGCACATGAATGCTCCTTTTTGTATATTCTATTCTGAAGTCGTCGCGGGTATCACCATCTTCACGAAGCAACAATGCGCGCACACCTGCTCTACCTGGTTCAATGTCTTCCATTTTTAAATCTGGAAGCAAACGTTGAAGTGTTTTCAAGAACAACCTTTTACTGAATGCTCTTCTGTATTCATCGATTCCAAATTTCATGTTGGAAAAGAACAACTTCCAGGTTCCCATGTATGTGAGCGCATCCCATGTATCTCGGAAATTGAAATCGGTTTTTCCATATCCTTCACGTTTGAATGTGAAGACCGCGTTAGGTCCGCACTCTACAGAGCCGTCTACCATGCGCGTAAAGTGTACGCCTAGAAAGGGGAAGTCTGGATTAGGTACTGGATAGATTAAGTTCTTTACTTTATGCTTGGCGTTCTCTGTCAATTCGTAATAATCGCCTCGGAAACCAACGACTTGTTCTTTCAAATCTATTCCGTCTTTGCGCGCCAATCGGTCAGCTTGAAGCCCTCCGCAAACAATGAGGTGAGCGGCTTCGTACTTATCCTTATTGGTAATGACAACAGTTCTATTTTCTTGGTGCTCAAATTTAAGAGCCTCTTCGGAGGTATGCACTTCAGAAAGAGCGTTGGTCATTAAAGACAATTCAGCCAATTTATTTGTTGTGCCGCGAAAGTCTATGATGCCCGTACAACCAATGAATAGACCGTCTATGCCTGTGCAGTGCGGTTCAATTTCTCGAATTTCTTCAGGAGTAACTCGACGCATGTCTTCAATGCCGTTGTCTACGCCGTGCTGTTCAATTTTATTCAGAAATGGAAGTTCAGATTCGTCAACGGCTACGATAAGCTTTCCGCAAACATCGTGACTTATGTTATGCTCCTTCGCGAAGGCCACGAGCTCTCTTCTACCGTTCACGCAGTTGATGGCTTTCTTCGAACCAGGTTTGTAATAAATTCCGGAATGAATAACCCCGCTGTTGTTTCCTGTTTGGTGATCGGCCAACCCGCTTTCCTTTTCCAACAATAATATTTTCTTGTCAGGATAAGCCATTTGTATTTTGTACATCGTGGCTGCTCCTACTATTCCTCCTCCAACAATAATCACATCGAATGAATTCTTCACGGCTCTTTATTTTGGTTGCAAAAATAAACCTCGGAACTAGCCGAGGTTTAAAAATTCTTCTATAAATAGGAAATTATTTTTCTCCTGCTTTTTTGCAGCAGTCTTTCTTCTCACCCTCTTTGCATCCCTCTTTGCTCTCACCTTTGGTAGCAGCATCTTTAGAACAACATTCTTTGTTCTTTTTTCCTTTCTTTCCTTTTTTAGCGTCAGCTGCTGCGCTTTTACTGCAACATTCTGATTTACCTTCAGTTTTCGTTGCAGAACACTCTTTCTTTTCAGTTCCTTGTGTAGCTGCTGACTTGCTGCAACACTCTTTAGATTTGGTACATTCTGTTTTCTTCTCAGAAGTTGTAGTGGTCGTTTCAACCTGTGCAGATGCAACTCCTACGAAGAAGATAGACATGGCTGCGAACGCAATTAGTTTTTTCATTTTGCTTATAATTTGAATCAAATATAGTGAAGGCACGAATTAACGCAAGAGAAAATAATAAAAGTCTTATTTTCGTTGCAGAAACATGATAAAGCTTCACCCCAAACACTCGAACACCTGGACTTCGTCTATTATCATAGGCGTGTTAGGATATGCCTTCGTGATGTTATTTGGTTACTTCATCAGTACCTCTCCCGACAGACTTATTGTGAAGCCCATTGTTCCTGCGCTTCAAGAGATGGAAGTTGAGTTGGAAGAAGCTCCGGCCGAACAAGGTGGCGAAGAGGATGCAGGCAATTCCATGATGAGCGAGGCGGTTCGAAACCTGATTGCTTCAACCGAATCGGCTAGAGTTAACGAAGAGGTGAATTATACCGGAAATGAGAACAGGTCTGGGAATGCCGGCGAGAAAGGTGCTCAGAGTGCAGCTAACTATGAGAAGCAGATGAGGGATCAGTTGATGACCAATCACACCGATCATTCTGCTGGTGTTGCAACTAGCCCTGATCGTTCCACTTCGAACAACAACAATAAAACAACCGAGCAAGGTGGAAACACCAGTTATTCGGGTCCGGTTACAGCTACTTTCACGCTTACGGGAAGAAGTATTAAACAAGCACCTAAGCCGACCTATAAATGCAAAGGGTCAGGAACGGTTGTCATAAACATCACGGTTGATGAATGGGGAAAAGTTGTGAGCGCCAAGATTGACGAAGCACGTTCTTCAAAGGACGGTTGTTTATCTTCTGAATCTGTTGCTTATGCGCAACGTTGGCTTTTCAGCGGAGCATCAAGCAAGACGCAATCAGGAACAATCTCTTTCACTTTTAGCGCACAGTAGCCACGTAGTCTGCGAGGTATTCGAAATGCGGAGTTAAAGTTCCTTCCAAAGTTGTCTCGGTTCCCTTCCACAAAATTCCATCAGCATCGTTGTTCAGCAAAGCAGGTACAATGCTCTTCATGATTTCATTTCCGAAATCTTCACTTGCATCTTTTGGAAGTTCGCAGGGAAGATTGTCTATGGACATCACCGCCACTGCATTTTCATTCCGAAAATCAATTTCTGTTCCTGTAACTGGATCATATCCGAAAACAGAATCGCTCACTTTGCTCGCTTTTATGGTGCATACAATAGGACCGTTCAAATCGCACGAAATATCGGCTACTACTTTGCAACGTGAATGTTGTTGGAAGAAGGAGTGATCAAGTAAGATTGGATTTTTTGAATTCCATAAATGGCAAGCGAAATAGATATCTGCATGCTTCACGTATTCGCTAAGAGCGCTTGTGTACAAGTTCGGATTCGCGTAGAAATCAGATTTATTGAAGGGTGTTCCATCAATGCGCTTGTACATCTCGGGCGTGTCTATGTGCGTGTACACTCCGCCTTCTGCAGGGCTCTCTAAAAACTCTTCCGGCGAAACGCGTTTCAGATTTATCAAGTCCATCATTTCTTGCGCGCCGTTCCCTACTCTACCCCAACCGGTAAGAACCGCTCGGACATTTGTAAGGTCGGCACTTTTCAAAATGGCATCGAACTCTTCCCTTCCACTTAAAGTAATTGGAGAAGGAATGTTGAAGCGGTTGTGTTTCAATCCGAAAGTTCTTACCCCTTCATACACTCCTACAATACCGGCGTATCTACCGAAACCGATGATTCGTTTTCCGTCGGCCCCTTTAAGCGCTTCGTAATCGATCAATGAAACCTTCTTTTCAAGAATGGTTGCAAGAAGCTTCGCGTTGTAGGGTTGTTTTTTCAGTGTGTGCGAAAAGAAGAAATATTTTTTATTTGGAATTAATGAAGCTGCGGGCACTTCCTTCACCCCGAATAAAAATTCGCAATCAGATACATTGTCTGAAACTGTAATTCCATATTGAGTATATTCTGAATCTGCGAAGCAGCGGTGCGGGCTTGTTTCAACGGATATTTCAATTTGCGGAAATTGTTCCATGACCTGCTTGCATTGCGCTGGGGTCAGTGGCACTCTGAAATCGGGTGGTGATTTCCGCTCTTGAATAATACCGATTTTAATTTTCGTCATGGAATTGAAAATGGGTTTGCGAAGATAAGTTGCAAGTCTCTTGCATTCGCCTTTCAAATAGACTAATTTTGCATTGCAATTCTGTGCTACTGTTTAGGGCCCGACCTTGGATTTGACAGCAAGAAGAAGCAATTTGTAAGCATGCAGAGCGCTTGGTATTCTCGCTCTTAAATCTCGGGGTATCAGTCATAACTGACAACAATTCATACGCACTTGCTGCCTAATCACTGTATGTGATTACGCTTAATCTAGCTCAAGGAGTTAGACAAGTAAGTCTCGCCAACGACCCCGCTCCTGGTAGTTGGTAATGAGGCTTCGCCGAAGGGAGATCGCCAAAGACAAATTCTGTAGTCGGAGGTTAAAAACACAGGATAAGCAAGATTTTGGATGTTATTAAACTGCGTCTTGTCGAAAACCACTAAATAACTAAGCATGTAGAAACCCTTTTGATTCCTTGTTTGGACGCGGGTTCGAACCCCGCCGGGTCCACAAAAAAAGCCTCGAGAGATCGAGGCTTTTTTATTTCAGCTACTTCCGAAGTAATTCAAAAAGTTCTGTGTTTACATAGAGTGTTTCTTTCCAAGCTTTCTGAGATTTAAGAATCTTCTGACTTTCAAGCGTTTTCAAATATTTCGCCGCTTTAAAATTCGATTCAAAAACTTCCGTTGCTGGTGGTAAATTGGGTAATTTGTTGTACGCCAAATCGAGATTTAACCTATTTTCTTTCTGCTTTTTCACGTTATTCTTAAGTAACAAAATTGAATTGTCATGTAAAAACAATGGTTATTTCTTTACTTGACAAGGTTGTCATGTATATTTTTTTTACATGAAGAATTTTCAAAATAGAAAGAAGAAATAACTACTTCGCGAATTCGACCTTCTTGAGTTTGTTCCAACTGCCTCTGGTGAAGTCCGGAATTTCAACCGGAGCGGAATTGTTGTTCAATGAAATTTCAGTGAGTGGACCTAGACATGACCACTCTGCTAAATCGTAAACGTCCATGTCCAAGGGCAATCCATTGTGAAGACAATAAATCAATCTGTAATCCATGATGTAGTCCATTCCGCCATGTCCGCCAACTTCTTTCGCTTTCTCTTCAATGTCAATAACAATCGGATGCTTGTATTTCAACATAATTGAATCTTTCATTCCGTCTGAAACATAATCGTGTGCGGTGAATTTTAGATTATTTGGGTTTAACTCTTCACTCAACATTTTTGAATCGAGCGCATAGCCTTCAACGGGATATTTATTTGCGAATCCTTTTGTTCCGGTGAGCTGATACATGCGTGTGTATGGACGAGGAGTTGCAACGTTGTGTTGAATTTCAATGGTCTTTCCCATCTCGGTGCGGATCATGGTTGTGGTGTGATCGCCGTTCTGAAAATTAGTCAACTCCTCGCCTGTCTTCTCTTTGATGTGCGCCGGAATGTTCACCACTTTCGTGTCAACGGAAACTAGAAAATTCATTTTGTCGCCACGATGAATGTTGAGCGCAAAACAAGCAGGCCCCATTCCGTGTGTTGGATAAATGTCTCCTCTGTGGTGATGGTTGTAATCCAATCGCCAGTTGTTCCAATAGTATTTCCAGAACGGCTCAAGGTTGTGAATGTATGAACCTTCGGCATGAAGAATTTCTCCGAACAGCCCTTGCTGCGCCATGTTCAAGGAAGTCAATTCGAAAAAATCATAGACACAATTCTCCAACATCATGCAATGCTTGCGTGTTTGTTCCGCGGTGTTGATGATCTCCCAAATCTCGTTCATCGTAAGTGCACCAGGCACTTCAACAACGATATGCTTTCCATCTTTCATTCCTTGAATGGCCATCTTCGCATGATTCAACCAATCGGTGCAGATGTAAATTAAATCTACGTTCGGAAGTGCTGTTACTTTCTTCCAAGAGTCTTCACCCACAAATTCTTGCGCTTGCGGAAATCCGCGCTCTTTCAACGTCTCGTTGCACTCCTTCGCATTTTTTTCAACCATATCGCACAACGCAACAATTTCAACTCCGTCTATATAAGTCATACGACTTACCGCTTCCGAACCGCGCATGCCAAGCCCTATAAAAGCAACACGCACTTTAGGAATAGCAGGACAAGAGAGACGAATGACATCTTGTTGTCCTTTCGGGCGTTTGGGTGTTTTGGTTTTTATCAATTGCGCAGACAACTGAAAGGACAAGAACAATCCTAACAATACAAAGGTGCATTTCTCTATTTGAAACTTCATTCTTACATTCTATTAATACTTCAACCCCAATGATTTCAAGGTTAATTTTTCTACTGTTGAATCTGGAAGAAGGCGTTTGATAAATCGGAACACTCTTCCTTTTCTTTCCGAAACATAAATCCCTTTCGGATTCTTAGTATTTATAATTTCATTGATGGTCTGAACCAATTCTGCCGGACTCACTGCAGAATCTAACTTTTCGTTTCTTATTCGATAGACATGATCTGCACTTGCTTTATACGCGGAATCTTCCGGACAAATGTATTCGAGTTGAATTCCGCTGTTGATGTAAAACGGTTCAATCATGGTAATGTGCACACCGAACGGCTTCATCTCTTTGCGCAAACAAAGTGACCAGGTTGTCAAGGCTATTTTAGAAGATCCATAAGTAGATTGAAAAGGCATGGCGAAAGAGCCTGAAAGCGTTCCGATGTTTATGATTTTCCCCGCTCCTCTTTCGCGCATTCGCTGCGCGAACATCTTTGTTAAAAGTATTGTTCCAAAGAAATTCACTTCGAATATCTCTCGAACCTTTTCGTTCGAAATATTCTCTGCCGGCCCCATTTGACTTTGTCCTGCATTATTGACAAGCAAATCAATTTCGGGAAGAGATTCAACGCATTTCATTATTGAATCTTCGCTACTCAAATCCAATTCAAAATACTGAACTCCTTCTATTTTGTTCTGAATTTTCTCAGGACTTCTTGAAGTTCCATATACTTCAAATCCTTTCCTATTCAGGTCTTCAGCAATGGCTCTGCCTATTCCCTTTGAAATACCGGTGATGAATATCCGCTGTTTCATTTCACAAATGAATTCAATAGTTTTTCGTAAGCCAAAACATACTTATCGTTGTCTTCCATGGTTTGCGCGCAACTCACAAAATCTCGACCGTTGCGCGAAAGCACTCCGGCTGAAGAAACCACTGCAGAATAACTCGACAATATTTTTCTTCGTTGAACCACTTCGTTCAAGGCTTCAGCAGAAGTTAGCGGAACGGCATGCGGCGCCGTTAATTCAACACGAAGAATGTTTCCGTAGTTGTAGGCAAAGAAGTCTGAATCGTATGCATGAAATAAAGCATTCAACTTCGTAGTTAGATCACTCGCTGTTGCTTCTGCTTGCTCTAGAAGATTGGTTGTCGCTAACCTGTTCACGACATAATTACAAGCGGCCATTGACAAGGTGTTTCCTGAGAGCGTTCCAGCTATGTAGGTATATGAATGAGCGTATGGAATGCTAATGTTCGCCGCATCCATCAGTTCCTTTCTTCCACCAATAGCCCCGCAAGAAGGAAATCCGTTCATGAGGCCTTTTCCCAAAGTTGTTAAATCTGGAGTGACATTCAAACGTTGTTGTGCGCCGCCTTTTCCTAAACGGAATCCGGTTACCACTTCATCGAAAATGTACAATGCTCCGCACTTATGGGTCAATGCTATGGCTTGCGCATTGAAGTCTTCATCAATAGGCACAAGCCCTGATTCTGCGCCATACGGTTCACAAATCACAGCGGCTATTCCACCCGAATGTTCATTCGCCTTGAAGGCTTCTTCCAATGCGTTCAAATCGTTTGGTGGAACCAAAACGGTTTGATCCATGTGTTCATCTGGAATTCCATTCGTCACGAATTTACCAGATCCCGGAACCTCAACGTCCATGAGGTATTCGCTTGCCCATCCGTGGTAGTGTCCCAAAAATTTAATGAGCTTCTTCTTCCCTGTTACTGCGCGAGCAATTTTAATGGCTCCTGAATTCGCTTCGCTTCCGCTGGAAGTGAATCTTACTTTTTCTATGGAAGGAAAAAAGTCAATGACTTTCTCAGCTGCTTCAATTTCAAGCTCATCGAAATGGCCGTGAAAATTTGTTTTATTCTGAAGTAAGTCTTGAATGGTTTTGGTCAACCCTTCGTCGTTGTGACCAAGAATAATTGCTCCACCACTTAAGATATAATCGACGTATTCATTTCCATCTACATCTGTTAAACGACTTCCTGTTCCTTTGTTCATGAAGAACGGATAAGGATTCGAAAGGGGCAGCGTGTGTTGCGAACCGTTCGGCAAAACGCCCTTAGCTCTTTCCGATAACAGAAAAGATTTTGGTGTTCTTCTTTTCAAATCGGCAAAGACTTCGTTCAACTTTTGACTATCCAATTCCTTCAACGGCTTAGCGGCAATGGCGTTAGCTCTTGAAAAGATTTCACTCGTTTTCATTCAATAAAATTAAATCGTGTTCATGTTGTAATATTCGTTGAAGCGCTTCACATAAAGTTTGCGCACATCGTCGATGTGATGATCAAGGTTCTCTAAATTCCAATCCTTTGTTGGAATAATTCCCAGCGTCTCAATGACTACGGTTCCTCTTTTAAACGGACGGAAATTCGCGTAAGGATTTGACTCGACGGGAGTGTATATGAATAACGCAACAACGGGTATTTCACAATTTAAAGCCATGTGATAAACTCCTCGATTGAATGGTGCTATACGCTCTCCGTATTGATGCACTCCTTCAGAGGAGCCCATAACACTTACGCGTTCTTCTTTAATTCTTTTTTCAAAATTGAAAAAAGAATTCATGCGGCGGCGATTGTTTTTCTTTTGAGGAATATAGAGCAATCCAATAGAAAATGTAATTAATACAACAGGGAGAAAAACCAGCATCTTTTCGCTCATTATAATTCTCAAATTCTTAAGACCTAAACTCATTAAAACAAATCCATCTAAATACGAATTGTGGTTGAAGGTAAAGAAATACGGTTGAGCTAGTTTCGGCTGTTGAACGCGATTATCCACTTTGATTCCCATTACACCAAGCGTTAGCTTACAAAATACCGGAATTAACAAAGAACGATTGAAATTCGTGAGTAATCCAAATGATGCTATCCTTAAAGCCGATCCTATTGCTCCGAATAAGATAATGAGTATAAAGGCAATAACAACCTTGAATACATTGAATACTTTTTTTAACATAGGAGGTAATGCCTAGATTTTGAATATTAATAAAAGTAAGGATATTTAAAGCATTTGCACCCCAAAAGCCTATGCTTTTTTCATACTTTCACCGAATAAATTTCTCATCATGTACTTCAAATCGACTCTTATTTTATCAAGCCTCATTGCGCTTTCACTTACCAGCTGCTCTGTTTACTACACCACTTCTGAAGTAGACTCAAGTTTGAAATCGACAGTGGATCAGGTTAATGCTACAATACAAAAGCTCGATGGACAAGTGTCCACAATGGAAAAGGAATTCAACGACATTCATTGCGACCAGAAATCTCCTGACTTTGTTAAAGCTTATGAAATGCTTTCAGGAATTGATGCTGAAATGAAAGCAATTGGAGAACAACGCTTGTATGTGAATCAGATTTACGTTCAATTCAAAGATTACACCAAGGGAAAAGATAAAATTCAATCGGGCACTCCAGAATGGGACAAAGTCAAAGATGCGAAAGGTGCGTTGAAATCTACCTTAGAGAATATTCAAAACGAAGGAAACGCTGTTGTGGAAAATGCTACTGCTTTCAATGCTTTTGTGACGAAGAGTATTGTACCGACGATTCAACTTTGTGATGTAGCACAATACACAGCGCAATTTGAAAAAGCCATTTCAGATTTGACTTTAAATCAAAAAGACGTTGGAAATCAACTAACGCAGTTTCAAAAACAAGTTGCTGAGTTAATTGCGAAATACTCTACCACTAAACCAGCGCTTTGCAAAGAATTAAGTACTGATCTTCAAAAGATCAATACCGAGGTTACTCAAATCAGTCGCATTAAAATGAATTTGCAAATGGCTGTGAATTTATTCAAAACAAACACGCAAGGAAAGACGAAGATTTATTCGTGCAGCGCCGATTGGAAAGTGGTTACCGATGCCGAAACTGCTGTTAACGCTCAGCAGAAAGAAGCAAATGCGTTGCAACAATCTATTCAGACCACTGCAACGCATTTGCAAACTGTTGTTCAAGCCCTAGGGCAATAAACCATTTTAGTGTTTCACTAAGAAGCTTACGCTTCCCACTTTTCCTGCTTTTTCAGATTTCAAGGTGTAAACTCCTTCCGCGTAATTCTTAACGTTAAGCGTTACCACTTCTCTGTTTACTTTCGAGCTGTACACGAGTTTTCCAGTAGCGTCGAACAACTGAATGGGAGCACCTAATTCGAGTCCTTTGAACGACACATTTTCGTTTGCTGGAGAAGGATAAGCAACAACCATGGACAAGCTGTTCTCTTCTACCCCACCGCAAATATCTACCACTACCGTAACAATCTCAGTTGTTGCACATCCGTTTACATCATAGGTGTATGTGATATCATAAATACCATTTCCAACTGTTGCGGCGTTAATTACACCTGTTGAAGTTGCTGGCGCACCGAATACACCACCTGCTGGTGTTCCCGTTAATTGTCCAATATCTAAGAAGTTCGAGCAAAGGGTGTCTGCTGAAGAAGTTAAAGAAACAATTGGATATTGTGTTACCGCAATAGTAGTAGTTACTATGCTATCACAACCATTTGCCGAAGCCAATACATCTGTGAATACACCTGCGCTATTGTACGTATTGTTTCCAACCGTAATAAATTCACCTTGACACAACGAAATGTTTTGTTGACTGGTTACTCCGTTGGCATCATCAATAAGTCCGTTACAGTTATCGTCAATGTTGTTGTTACACAATTCCATTGCAATAGGATTCACTGCAGCTGCGTTATCTGCGCAGTCCGTGTTGTTCGCAATGTACCCAACTGGTTGCGCGCAATTGCTAACTGATGCATTCGGATTTCCAAAACCGTCTCCGTCAATATCTGCGTAATAAGTCGTAACAGCAATTCCCTCGTCGATTAGTCCATTACAGTTTTCATCGGCCGCATTGCAAATCTCTGTTGCTCCAGGATTAATTCCCGCAGCAGCATCATTGCAATCAGTATTGCTTGCAACATATCCGAATGGAACCGAACAACCCGCAATCGAAACTGCGCTGTTTCCAAAACCATCTCCATCTGCATCTGCGTAATATGTCACTGCTGCTTGAACAACAACTGTTGAAGTTGTTGTATTATTTCCCGCTGCGTTTGTAACTGTTAAGGTAACCGTGTAAGACCCGGCTGTTGCATAAGTATAAGTTGGGTTCGCCAAGGTCGAAGTTTGACCGTCACCGAAATTCCACAAATACGTTGTTGGAGTTCCTGTTGAAGTATTCGTGAAAGATACCGTTGTGTTCACACAAGCTGAAGCTGGGGCTGTAAAGCTCGCTACTGGAGCAACTGGTGCAGAATTGTAGATACCCATACCGAATCCAGAGAATCCATTTGTGTATGTTGAAGTGAACGTTACATCGGTTCCGAATGCTCCAAGAGTAACAGGCGCATCAACGATTGTAAAGGTTCCAAAGTTCGCAGGAGTTACAGCGGATATTGAACTTGTATTTCCGTTTACTTTGATCATTTCAATGTTATTGCGGCTGTTACCCGTAGCGGTTTCCCAAGCAGCGACTTCATTCTCTTTGTAGTAAAGTGTAATCGTATAGTTTCCAGTTGCAGAATTGTTCGTTGGAACAACTTTGAAGGTTTTCGACATTAAATAATCAGGAGTGCTATTGGTCGTGAAGGCCGCCGTTGTTGGAGTAGTTCCTTGACGATCGACCATTACATCTACACAACCGTAATCGAAAGATGAGTTGTTCTGAATCTTCATCATAATCTTCGATGATGTTGGATCAGAGAAATATACCGTTCCGTTTGGACCTAAATACGCTTGGTCTGGAGCGGTGGTATTCACAGCAGTTTGAATTCCTGCCGCTGCTTGTCCGGTTACCACAACATTGTCAATTGAGCATCCATAGAGAAAGCCACCTCCATCACCGTAATTAAACGCAATCATAACGTTTGCATTTCCAATGTAGGGTGTTAAATTCACTGTATATGGCGCCCAAGCGGTATTGCCAGGTAACGGAAAGATGTTGGTGAACGTTGTACCTCCATTGGTTGAGATTTTTACATTCGCAGTTTCCGTAACATTCTGCCACGTATTTCCCAGGAAGAACGCATCGAAAGTGAGCGAAGCTGCCGTGAAGCCTGCCAAACTAAATACTGCTGATTTCAAATCAACGTTTGCTTGGGTGCAGTTACACGCATCATCATTAATCCAAGCAAACTGCGTTGTGTTCGTGACAGGAACTGTATAAGGACCTGTTGAGGCCGCTGCTGCCAATCCTACTTGCCAAGGTGTATTTCCAGATGGATTCACTGTGGTGAAAGGAGCTAAGCCCGTGTTAAAGTTCTGCGTGAATACCGTTGTTGGAACAGTCACTCCTGAGGGTAATACGTCATCGTCGTTGATGGTTACTGTAACCGTTTGATTCAAAGTACCTGCTTGAGCGTTTCCGCCGTTTGCATTTAAGGTATAACCTAGGGTGATTGTCTCGTTTCCTTCAATGTAATCATCGTTGTATACATTGATTACAATGTTGCCTGTAGTTGTTGTTGAGTTGAATGTTACCAATGGAGTTACGACTACATAGTCCACGTTATTGGTTGCAGTGCCTCCTGTAATGTTAACAGTTGCCGTAGTTGTTTGAGTTGGTGCTGTTCCAATAGAAATTGGGATATTCAAAACGGTATAATCTAAGCAGTTGTTATTGACGTTAGCGCTGCTTTCATTCACTGATGACGTATTGTTGGAAAACTGAACTGAGGCTGCGCAACCAGGAATGGTGAATGCTGCTATTCGCGTAGACCAGTTCGCTGCAGGATTGTACATACCTGTGAACCAAAACGTCTCACCATCGGCGGGATCTAACCCCATAGCATTGTAATCGCCATAGCGATTGCTGTTGTTTGATGCAGTTCCAGCAACAATAACAGTTTCCGGTTCGGTCATGATATTCAAAGCGTCACACGATTTACGTCCCGTGTATCTTAAAGAAGGATAAACTGTGCCACTTGACACGTTGTAAGCCAAACCAATATTACCTGAAGCTGAAATACCAATAGAGGCCATCCAACGGTGATTGGCATCTGGAGAATATGTCGCTTGCTGGTAGATGCTCCATGTTCCTGAAGTTCCTCCCGTTCTGCGTAATTCGTACCAACGAATTCCAGCTTTGTCATTTCCATCTACATCGGCTGCGTGACAACAAACGATACTCTCGTGTGTTCCAAAGTTTCTATAGTGAATCCGATTCATTAAAACTTCCCTTAGTGGATCTAATGTTGTTGTTGAACCAGGCTGAGGAACACATGCAAATGCCGTATATCCGCAGAGTGAAGAATTAAAGGCAGCAATAGGAAGGGTTGCAACTTGGGTCAAAGAAGAACTTGCAGGTGTAGTCCAATTAATATTGAACGCCCACATCTCCAGGGCATCTGAAGTGGCTCCCCACGAATCGTCGCGCATACGCATGACGTATGCTGGCGTTCCAGTTGGAGGAAGTGTTGTTCCGTTCAAACTAACCGGAGTGGCTGCTTGAAAACCTATGGTTCCAAAAGATGCTAGAGTGAAGCGCTGAGCGGTTGTAGAAGCTCCTCCTGCTAGCATAGTAGTGCGATTAATTGCATAAACCGCAGGGCTACTCTCGTTCGATGTAATTATATAGGCATTGTTCCAAATCGAATATTTAGGATAATCTGGGAACTGCGGAGCAGTGAAGGTGTATTTGTACCAAGTGCCCAATGGATCGGCAGTGGAAGAAACTGCTATGGAAAATTTATTTCCAGTAGCTGTAAATTCACTCATGAACCAACGGCCAGCCAGTTCATCATACATAACAATTGGGTCTCCCGCTCCACCTGGCTGCGCGAAATAAGTATCGAAATAAGTTTGCGCCAATACCTGTGTTCCTGCCTTGTTCCAAATTTTGAAATAAGCACCTGAACCTCCGTTAATCATTTGAATCACGTGGTTGGGACCAACATCAACAGAGGGATCAGCGGGACTTACACTTGTATTGCCAATACCATTGAAAGACAGCGTTAAGCCCCTGTCATCTGTTGCAGGATGTGGATATTCAGTTTGCAAGGCAGGGTCCATTCCTTTGGGCAAGGCATCTGCATTAATTTCTGGATATAATGACCATCGCTTCTTGGGGTGATATCCTATCTTATTTTCTTTTGTTTGTTCATTCGGAAAATTCGGATCTGCTACAAAGTCACGCAAGGCAACTGTCTCACCCAAATATTCAACTTGAATAATATCTGGATTCAATAAAATGGTCTGCCGTTTTTCCTGCGCATTCACTCCAAGAGATACGATTGCTAAAAACAAGCTGGTATAAAGATTCCTCATGCTAATAAAAATTTCCGACAAGATATTCAATCCGACCTTAACCAACAAAAAAATAGTAGGCTTATCTTTGAAGTGCAAAGCGCTTTTAAACAAAACAGGACATCAATTGTCTTCTCATTATGAAATTTGATCATCATATCCTTTCCTTAGAACAAGCACTAACTCAATGGCAAATTCCCCAAGAGTCAATAAACCTAGTAGATCCCATTCGCTATTTATTGTCTTTAGGTGGAAAACGAATTCGTCCAGTGCTAACGCTTTTAGGTCATGAGCTGTTCGACGGAAATGCTGAACATGTGATTTCACAAGCCCTGGCCGTGGAAGTCTTTCACAACTTCTCGCTCATGCACGACGATATTATGGACAATGCCCCGCTTCGACGCGGAAAGCAAACGGTTCATGAAAAATGGAATGTGAATGCAGCTGTGTTAAGCGGAGACGGGATGATGATCTTATCCTACGATTTATTACTGAAGAATCAGGAAGATAAATTTGTTGAATTATTCCAATGCTTCAATCAGACGGCTTGGGAGGTGTGTGTTGGTCAACAAATGGACATGGACTTTGAAAAGCGTGAAGATGTAAGCTTAGATGAATATCTTGAAATGATTCGCTTGAAGACTGCTGTATTGTTGGGATGCGCGCTTAGACTCGGAGCCATTGCTGCCAATGCACCGAAGGAAGATCAAGAACATTTGCGGTTGTTCGGAGAACATCTTGGACTTTCGTTCCAACTGCGCGACGATTACTTAGACGCCTACGGAGATCCAGAAAAATTTGGAAAGCAGGTCGGCGGAGATATTCTTTCCGACAAGAAGACTTATTTGTATTTGCACACAGCTAATCACGAAGACGAGAGCATTCCTGCTGAATTGAAATCGTTGCATGGCAACTCTGACAATCCAAATGAAAAAATCACTTCAACCCTTCACCTGTTTTCTAAATCGAAAGCTGATACCATGACCTTAGCGAAAAGCGAAACCTATTACGCGAGTGCATTGAATCACTTGAACGCCATTGCTGTTCCTGAAGAAAAGAAATTAGCACTTCGCAACTTGGCTTCTTTTTTATTGGAACGCGAGTCGTGAATCTTCCTTCCAAACAAATAACGGAAGATGTATACCTTCAAATGCTGAAGGACCTGACGCTAGCGGGATTTCAGATGAATGATGCGCCAGGTCATGAAAACGGCTATGACTATCTATTCGATTTTTTTCAAGTCCAATTGAAATTGGCTCCTACGAATTTGAGAAGATTCTTATATACCGCAGACATTACAGAAAGCACCATTGCGAATAAAGTCACATCGCATGTTCCCGCGGAAGCCGCAGCGCAATTACTCGAGCTTGCTCTTGAGCGGATGCAACTTAAAATAGACTTGCGAAAGAAATACAGTTAGTTGATTTCTCCCGTTATGTAGATCTCTAAAATTCCCCAAACGATTTGGGTGAAGAAAGCCACCAACAATACCACTACGTATAAACTAAGAAAAGTACGCTTTGGCTTCTTGATTTTGTCGTATTTCACAATGTGATCAACGGCCACTGATGCTACACCTAAGAAATTCAAGAACATAAATAACGCCCAGTGGGCGCGTATTTCAGCGTAAGCGTTTAACCAAAATGTGTTTGATTCACTTAGGAATTTCGATAAATAAAAGTACACATTGAACAACGTGCAAGCGAGAAATGCAAATGGAATTAATACTTTACCAGGAATATCGTTCATGCGGCTAAATTAATCACGCTGTGAAGAACAAAGCAATAAAACTTTCAGCAGCGCGGTGCGCAGACAATTCTTTCGAAACCACACGATTCAACGTCGATTCATATTTCTCTTTGAAGTTCGGTTTGTTTTGAAGCTGATGCAAAAGCACATTCTGAATTTGCTCTTCGAAACTACTGATCAATTGATGCTTTCGATTCTCTTCCTTCCATCCGTTTGAAATACTCCAACGATTGAACTTATCTATTTCCTTCCACACAACATCAATCCCCTTCGCTTCCAATGAAGACGTTGTAAAGACTTGAGGTGTCCAATTGTTTTCGCGTTGCGGAAATAAATGCAAGGCGGAAGTGTATTCTCCTTTTGCTCGATCAGCTTTCAATTCATTTCCTCCATCGGCCTTGGTAATAACCATGGCGTCTGTTAATTCCATGATACCGCGCTTAATCCCTTGCAGCTGATCTCCAGCGCCAGCTAACATCAACAACAAAAAGAAATCGGTCATGGCGTGCACCGCTGTTTCGCTCTGCCCCACACCCACTGTTTCAACCAACACAATGTTGTATCCAGCGGCTTCGCAAAGCAAGATACTCTCACGTGTGCTTCTGTTCACACCTCCGAGGTGTGAACTTGATGGTGAGGGACGAACAAAAGCATTCGGGTGCAGCGACAATTCGTTCATGCGGGTTTTGTCGCCGAGAATGCTTCCTTTGGAAATGGGACTCGAAGGGTCTATGGAAAGAACAGCTAATTTATTTTCTTCATTTTGAAAAACTTCGCGCGCTAGCGCTTCAATAAACGTCGACTTCCCTACTCCGGGAACACCTGTAATTCCTATACGCAAAGAGTTTCCTGTATGTGGAAGAATATTTTCAATGACTTCGTCCATGAGCTGCATGTGCTCTGCTTTGCTACTTTCTAAAAGTGTTAAGGCTGAAGCTAAAGCCAAACGGTCGTGCTCCAAAATTCCGCGAACCAACTCCTCCGATTGAAAAGATGCTTGACGATCTCTTAATCTATTTTTATATTGAAGTTGGGCGTTGTTCTTGGCATTCATGAGCACTTCAAAGAAAAGAAAAAATTAGCAGACGAAGAAGATTATTTTTGTGGAATGGAATACGTCTTCATTCTTGTTGTTGCGTTGCTCGGTTCTGGAATAAGCTTTTTCAGCGGATTCGGATTTGGAACCATGCTGCTTCCGGTTATGGCGTTGTTCTTCGATTTGCAAACAGCAGTGTTCGCAACGGCCATCGTACACTTCTTGAACAATGTTTTCAAGTTGACTTTAGTTGGAAAATATGCACACTGGAAAACTGTCATTCAATTTGGAATTCCTTCAGCCGTTGGTGCTTTCTTGGGCGCTGAAGCGCTGAATTATCTTGCACAATTGCAGCAACCCGTGCATCTCCAATTTTGGCATACTGACGTAGAGACCACATTGCTTGGGGTTGTCATGGGCTTTGTGCTCATTCTTCTTGCAGCCATGGAATACTCGAATGCCTTGGTTCGTGTAAACAAGGCTCCGCGCATACTGTGGCTTGGAGGCGTGTTCAGTGGATTCTTCGGCGGGTTAAGCGGACAACAAGGCGCCATTCGAAGCGCGTTCCTCATGAATCATTTCGAAGACAAGCAAGTGTTTATTGGAACGCGTGCAGCCTTGGCTTTCATTGTAGATGCTGTTCGCATATTTACATACGCGGCATCCTTCCAGTTATTCCTTCAACATGAAATATACCTGCCTATGGCTGTAGCGCTTTTGGGTGGAATGAGCGGCGCGTTGATTGGAAATAAATTCCTGAAGAAAACAAGTATCGAATGGATTCGAAAAACCGTTATGGTGTTCCTATTCGTAATGGGCACACTCATGATTGCTGGACTGGTTTAAGTTTATTCGAAGCGCATGTGCTTCACCGAATCTCCAGAATCGCGCAATTCATTCAACGCTTGAATGCCTATTGAAAGTTGAAGAGCCACGTAATTCACGGTAACATTTTCATCGCTTTTAGATGTCTTCACTCCTTCGGGAACCATGGGGTTGTCTGAGACCAACAGCAATGCTCCGCGTGGAATCTTGTTCGCGAAACCTACGGTGAACAGCGTTGCTGTTTCCATATCAATAGCCGTAGACTTAATGTCAGTTAGATACTGTTTGAATTTCTCGTCATGCTCCCAAACTCTTCGGTTCGTGCTGTACACAGAACCTGTCCAGTAGTCGCATGCGTGTGCGCGAATGGCCGCTGAAACAGCCATTTGCAAACGGAAGGAAGGAAGTGCAGGCACCTCAGGAGGCATGTATTCATTGCTAGTTCCTTCTCCGCGAATGGCAGCAATAGGAAGAATTAGATCACCAATGCGCGTCTTCTTCAATCCACCACATTTACCTAAAAACAAAACTGCTTTCGGATGAATGGCAGAAAGTAAATCCATGATGGTTGCACACATGGCGCTTCCCATTCCGAAGTTGATAACGGTAATGTTATTCGCGGTAACGGTTTGCATGGGCTTGTCTTCGCCTATAACCGGAGCGTTGTTTTCTTTCGAAAAAATATCGAGGTACTTATGAAAGTTCACGAGTATGATGTACTCGCCAAATCCTTCTAAGGGTGTTCCCGTATAACGGGGAAGCCAGTCTTTTACTATTTCTTCTTTTGTAACCATTGAATTAAAGATAGATTAAAAACGTGTAGAGACAACAAACGCCCGAAGAACGGGCGTTTGACTATATTTCTTTGAATGATATTATCCGTTCAACATAACTGGCATAACCAACATTAAGATGTCTTCATTTTCGAACGACTTCTCTACTTCGGTAATGATACCTGCTCTGTTTGGAGCGCTCATTTCAACATGCACGTTATTCGCATCGAGGTTGTTCAACATGTCTTGCAAGAAGCGTGAGTTGAATCCGATTTCCATGTTGTCTCCAACGAACGTACAAGCCAATTGCTCGTGTGCTTCGTTCGCGAAGTCTAAATCTTCCGCAGACAATTGAATTTCACTTCCAGTTAATTTCAAACGCACTTGATTCGTAGAGCGATTTGCGAAGATGCTTACACGCTTAATGGAATTCAAGAAGTCTAAACGATCAATGGTTAATTTGAAAGGGTTTTCTTTTGGAATAACCGCTTCGTAGTTTGGATATTTCCCTTCAATTAAACGACACATAAGTGTTACGTTTTCGAAGGTGAACATCGCGTTGTTTTCTGTGTACTGCATGTTCACTTCAGACTTCAAAGAAGAAAGAGCGCCTTTCAATAAGTTCAACGGCTTGCGCGGAACAATGAATGCTGCAGATTCTCCGCCAATGTCTGAACGCGTCATGCGAACCAATTTGTGTGCATCTGTTGCAACGAAGCGAACGCTTTCGGGTTCAATTTCGAAGAACACACCTGACATGATAGGACGCATATCGTCGTTACCTGCAGCGAAGATGGTCTTAGAGATGGCTCTGTTCAACACATCTGCACCAATTAACAACGCTTTTGAAGCTCCCATTGCTGGGGCCTTTGGAAACTCGTCGCCATTTTGTCCGGTTAGTTTGTACTTACCGTTATCGCTGGTGATTTCTATTCCGAATGTCTTTCCGTCTACATCGAATGTTAACGGTTGATCTGGAAGACTCTTCAAGATATCTAATAACAATTTCGCAGGCACTGCGATCATTCCCTCTTCCTTGCATTGAATATCCATGCGTGTATTCATGCTTGTTTCCAAGTCAGATGCGGAAAGCGTCAGTTCATCTTGTTTCATTTCGAACAAGAAGTTATCGAGGATTGGAAGGGTATTGTTCGAGTTCAATACGCCGTTTAACAATTGTAATTGTTTTAAAAGGCCGAGGGAGTTGACAATGAATTTCATGTGTTGTCTTTAATCTAGTTTACGGGACAAATATAAAGCAGTCCGTTTCGAAATAAATTAGGGGTTGAATGTGAACTTATTCACTATTCGCATCTGATAAGGTCGTCTTTTGCTCTTTTTCTTGAATCGTTTCCAGCCAAAACGGATCTTCATCGCTGAGCTCCGGCTCTACTTCGTGCCTATACACTGGCTCTGGCGGACCTTGCTTCCGGAAATACCACGCTAGCATAATTCCGCATAGGAATCCGCTAATGTGTCCTTCCCACGAAACTTGTTGTTCAATGGGAAACATATACCAGACGGTATATCCGTAAACAAATCCGACTGCCATGGAGATTCGTTTCGTGTTTAAGTTCTTTCGAAATATTCCGCTAAAGAAAAGAAAAGCGAATTCGGCGTAGATGAGCACGCTTGCTCCAACGTGGACGTTGTCTCTTCCAATTACAAAAAGAAGAATTGGAGAGAAAACCCACATGATTAAGAAAACGGGAATAGCGATTTCGTAATAGAAAAAAAAGAGTGTGGTTGTTAGAATGAAGAAGGCTAAGACATTGTTCCAGAGGTGTTCGGGTGAAGCGTGCACGAAGAGCATCGTTGGCATTTGAAGGAGCCCTTGCCAGGTTCGCGGTTCTACGCCAAAATTGGAGAGCGACACATTCATATACCGCGAACCGTAGAACGAGATGATAAATAGAAGAATAAAGATGGAAGACCACAAGAATGAGTCTAGAAGTTTTTGTCTGTCTTGAGGTAAAATCATACGCTAGGTTAACAACAGCTATTCCACAACGAAGATTCATGAATAATAGAGACAAGCTGTCAGTCTCTTTTCCACTTACTAAAAATTCAGTGTGAATAAAGACTTAAAACGACTGTATAAATGGTGAAAGCGTAAAATAGATTTGGCCTTGTTAATTAAACACCCAGAATGAGTCGAACTGATATTCACGCTTTGATACAATTGCTAGATGATCCGGATGAATTAATCTTCAACACGGTTCGTGAGGCCATTACCGAGAAAGGCGAAGAAGTCTTGCACACATTGGAAGACCACTTCATTATTGGAAGCGGAGACCCACTAGCGCTTCAGCGCTTGTCTGAGATTATTGCGAATATTCAGTACAAGACGACATACACCGCTATAAAAGAATGGCAGAAGGGTGAGCAAGAGTTGTTAGAAGGAATGTTGATTTTGAATAAGTATTATCAGCGCAATGTTCCGAGTGAAGAGATTACGTATTTATTCTCACGTCTTCGTCAGGATATTTGGTTAGAGTTAAACGACCGTTTAACCGCATTAGAGTCGGTTAACGTTTTGAATCATATTATTTTCAAGCTTTGCGGATACACGAGTGTCTCTGGAGAAATTCAGAATGCTCCTCATTCGTTGTTCGAAGTTTTGAACACGAAGACTGGAACATCGTTGAGCATTGGCACACTGTATTTGTTGTTGGCCCGCAGCTTAGACTTGCCTATTTACGGGGTGAATTTACCCGGACATTTCTTGCTGTGTTATGTTGAACAATTGCCAGAATGGTTATTGCCTGAAGGCGAAACCGACACGGA
>Ga0114980_10000046_pt1 | contig 73892 bp, 69 predicted proteins | sample S_140806_EF_Meta_FD_87018 | JGI IMG/M metagenome (GOLD analysis project Ga0114980, IMG submission 87018) | Freshwater microbial communities from Lake Simoncouche, Canada to study carbon cycling - S_140806_EF_MetaG | ecosystem: Environmental > Aquatic > Freshwater > Lake | place: Lake...
ATATTCTTCATGCGATTATTTTTTAACTTTTGGACGCTTCGTACCGTACTTAGATCTTCTTTGACCACGACCGTTTACACCGGCAGTATCTAAAGCTCCACGAACGATGTGGTAACGAACACCTGGTAAATCTTTAACACGACCACCACGAACCAATACAATGCTATGCTCTTGTAGGTTGTGTCCTTCACCACCGATGTAAGCGATGATTTCAAAACCATTCGTTAAACGAACCTTAGCTACTTTACGTAATGCCGAGTTTGGTTTCTTAGGAGTAGTGGTGTACACTTTAGTACAAACCCCACGACGCTGTGGACATGAGGTTAAGGCAGCTGATTTACTGCGATAGGTCTTTGGTGTGCGACCTTTTTTGATTAACTGTTGAACTGTTGGCATTGTTATAAAAGTTCCTTTATTTCACTATTTTTAATACGAGTACACGACTCGGAAAATTCGGGGTGCAAATGTACATCATGAATTGTTATTCACAAGCACTATTGTGAATTTCTTTTTAAAAAAATTATCGAGTGCATGTAACATACTGATTTTCAAATTGAAAAATATGAGCCAAGGCCTATTTTTTTTTCAATAAAAACAGCTAAAAGGCCCATTTCTTCATTTTTTTTCACTTCAAAACCCATTAGACATTGAAAAATGACTTCACCTTTTCAATGATAAATTCTTGCTCCTCCGGCTGCATTTCGGTATGAATTGGAAGAGACAAAACCTCGCTCGATAAAAGTTCTGTTATGGGCATCGCTCCTTTGGGATATCTTTCACTCTCGAATGCTTTTTGAAAATGAAGTGGTAACGGGTAATAAACCATACTTGGAACTCCGTTATCCTCAAGATGCTTTCTTAAGGCATCTCTTTTTCCATTTAGCACACGTAAAGTATATTGATGGAAAACGTGTGTTCCGTTTTCAATTCGATTTGGTGTTATTAAACCTTCCAAACACTTCAGCGCACCATCATAGGTATCTGCAGCACTTCTGCGCGCCTCTGCATATCCATCTAGGTGCTTGAGCTTAATGTCGAGAATAGCAGCCTGCATGGTATCTAGTCGCGAATTCACTCCTATTACATCATGATAATAACGCACCTTCTGTCCGTGATTCGCGATCATGCGCAAATTAGCGGCTAACTCATCACTATTCGTGAATAACGCACCGCCATCTCCAAAACACCCCAAATTTTTCGAAGGGAAAAAGCTCGTACAACCTATGTTTCCAATAGTTCCTAAAGCGGCTTTTTCACCAGTCGATAAATTGTAAGTAGCGCCCAAAGCCTGGGCAGTGTCTTCAATTACAAATAAACTGTGCTTCTTAGCTATTTCCATTATGGCGTTCATGTCAGCACCTTGCCCAAACAAATGGACTGGAACTATTGCTTTAGTCTTAGGTGTAATTGCCTTCTCAATTTCCTGCGGATTAATGGTAAAATCGAGTTCATTTGCCTCAACCAAAACGGGCACTAATCCCAATAAAGCAATAACTTCCGCGGTAGCTACATACGTAAATGAAGCCGTAATTACTTCGTCGCCCGGTTTTAATCCTAAGCCCATCATAGCAATCTGAAGGGCATCTGTCCCATTTGCACATGGTATTACGTGCTTTACCCCTATATACTTTTCCAAATTAGACTGAAACTCTTTGACCTCTGGACCATTGATGAAAATACCGTGATCCATAACTCTTTGAATTGCGGCATCCACCTCCGGTTTGATCTTTAAATACTGGGATTTCAAATTAACCATTTCCATAAGCAAAAAAAATATTTCGGCAAACTTAACAAGTAAAATTCGCAGGAAAATCAAACCGCAAAGCCATTCAAGCCATTAAAAGATCATAGTTATTAACAATTTATTTGCAATTACTGTTAATAAAGTTTATTTTCGCAACCCAAAAAATTATTATGACAATCCGAAAATTACGTTTAGTAAGTATCCTTTTCAGCTTAAGTATAACAATTCTTGTCATTTCAGGATGCAACGATAGCACTAAACCTAAAGAAGCCCCTAAAGCACCTGTCAAGTCAGATACTTTAAAAACAGCTGACGTAAAAATTCCTATTGATACTTTACTGACAGATTTCGCATCAATAATTTCTGGTATAGCACCCATGAAAAACTATTCAGAAATCGCCATTTCTCAAGGATGGCTGAATATGAAAAATGAATTAGACAGCGAATGGGCCTTGGTTGACACGAATAAAATTTCGAAAATCAAAACTTGGGTAACGAATACGAATTACATGCCTAAGGATAGCGTGACTTTATTTTATCCGTTTGCAGGAGGCGACGCCCTCTACTCAAATTGTTTCTTCCCTACTAGTAAAAAAACAATCATGATTGGTCTTGAACCTATTGGTTCTGTTGGAAAAGATCTAAAGGCCGATTCATCATGTCTTAATTACATTAAGAAAATTAAAAAAGCTCTTTACACCTCAAACCGAAGTGGCTATTTCATGACAATAAGCATGAATGCAGAATTACATCAGAATGACTTAAACGGAACTCTTCCGCTTTTACTTTTCTATGCAAGGCGCCAAGGACTGATGGTTTCGAAAATTGAATATTTCAAGTTGGACTCAATGGGTACTGAACAAATAGCAACTCAAGCTGAGGCGCTCGGAGTAACGTTAACCCTTTGTAATCCTGACCAAACTCACAAAAAAATTATTCAATACATCTCCACCGATATTAGCAATGGTGGCTTGCAAAAGAATTCTGGACTGCAAAATTACATTAAATCAATAAACGGGAAATGTGTGTTTTTAAAAGCAGCCTCCTATTTGTTGCACCAAACTTCATTCAGCACAATTAGAGACCTTATTTTGGCCAACACCAAAACACTCTTACAAGATGACTCTGGCGTTCCCTTTAACTTTTTAAATGATTCCACTTGGAATGTTCAGTTGTTCGGGAAATACACCAAGCCAATTGGACTCTTTGCTGGCCGTATTCAGCCTGATTTAAAAAAGGCCTTTGCGACGAATGCCCCAGCGGAACTGCCCTTTCGTATTGGTTACAACATATCACACAATGAACCTCACTTGATTTTATCACAAAAAAAATAATATGAAAAAACTACCTGCACAAATTCTTTTTACCGCACTACTTTTCTCCTCTTTCACTATGAAGGCGGAAACTAAAATCATCGCTGATACTACTGAAAACGAGGGAGACAGTATTTATGTCGACAATAGCTCATACACCCTACACTGGAACACAAAGAGCCTTTACGCTGGCTGGAGTTCTTCAGAAAAATCAAAGGTTAATTCGGAGGTAATTTACATCGATACTCTTACCAAATTCACCATGCCTGTACCAGGCAAAAAGACAAGCGAATACAGCCGTCTTCACACCGGTTGGGATCTAAACCTCAAAGAGGGTGAGCCCGTAAAATCTGCTTTCGATGGAAGAGTGCGATTTGCAGGAATGAATAATGGCGGGTACGGAAACATTGTAATTGTTCGACACGCCAGTGGAATCGAAACATGGTATGCCCATCTTTCAGCTACTTCCGTTGTTCCTGGACAACGTGTTAAATGCGGAGAAACAATTGGTTTAGGGGGAAGCACAGGACGCTCAACGGGTCCTCACTTGCACTGGGAAATGCGTTACAAAGATGTTCCATTAGACCTTGCCAAAATCATCAATTACGGGAACAAAACCATTCCTAAAAGAAAATTAAAAGTTAAAGATCTTACAGGAGACGGAATGCTGGCGCTCACTCACCACAAAATCGCAGATGGCGATACTATGGAAAGCATTGCAGCGAAGCACAAATCGACTCCTGAGCGCTTAATTAGACTTAATGGCCTAGCCGCAAATTACGTGCTCGTTCCCGGAAAATACATTCGTGTAAAATGAAGAAATACTTCCGACCGGGACAAATTGCAGCAATTCTGATTGCCAACATGATTGGCACAGGAGTATTCACATCCTTAGGCTTTCAAGTATTAGACATTCATTCAGGATATGCAATTTTACTGCTTTGGCTCATCGGAGGTGTTGTTTCTATGCTCGGAGCTGTTTGCTATTCGCGCCTAACCGTATTAATGCCTCGCAGCGGCGGAGAATATGTATTTCTATCTAAAATATACCACCCCTCACTTGGTTTTTTAAGTGGTTGGGTATCCTTAATTATTGGTTTTGCTGCACCGATTGCCGCAGCTTCTTTTGCATTCGGCAGTTATTTCAACAATTTCAACCCTTGGATTTCTCAACATTTCGGGTTTTCAATATCGCCAGCAACTGCAGGAGCATGTGTCATCTTATTGCTCACTTTGCTCAATGTTTTGAAAAAAATAGCTGGTGCTAAATTTCAATTTGTGTTTACCACAATTAAAATTTTATCAATACTCGCCATCATAATCATTGGGCTTTCGGCACCTGAGACTGGAGACACCACATTTGCATTTGACCACGCCTTCAGCTCTGAAATTTTCACACCTGCATTTGCAATTTCGCTCTTTTTCATAAGTTATTCCTACTCAGGTTGGAATTCGCTTTGTTATATCACAGAGGAGATTGAAAATGCACCAAAGAAGATTTTTAAAAATCTCCTGCTCGGTACATCTTTCGTTACAATAATTTACGTTGCGTTAAACTACACTTTCTTGCGTGTTATTCCTACACAAGAATTAAGCGGCTGCCCTGATATTGTTATGAAATTCGCAGAGCATGCGCTCAATCCTTCCGTGGCTCATTTGGCTAGCGGATTAATTTGCGTACTCTTACTCTCTACCATAAATTCCATGATTATTATTGGTCCGCGTGTGAGTAAGTCCATAGGGGAAGACTTTTCAAAATTAAATTTTCTTTCTAGGGAAAACAAAGATGAATCTCCATACTTCGGACTTATCATTCAACTTGCACTAGCCTTGATTTATCTGTTCACGGCAAGTTTTGAGCAATTGATTATCTACACCGGATTTGTCTTGAATATATTTACTTTCTTATCTGTTCTAGGGTTGTTCTTCATCAAAGAAAACACTGAGCGTTTTAAACTAAAAAAACTTATTGCACCCTTGCTCTTTCTTTCATACAGTCTGTGGTTATTATTCTACGGCGTATATAGAAAGCCTCTTGAATCGGGAATTGGAATAGGTGTATGTCTTTTAGGACTTGTAATCTATTTCTTGATTCGTCAATCTAGCACCAAAATAAAGGCCTAAGCGTCTTTACATTGATTCAATGCTATATTTTAGCGGAATGAAAAAGTTTCAACTGCTGTTTTCTTTTTTATTCGTTGTTAATCTTGCTTTCTCACAATGGCAAGTTCGCGACTCGGCGCTTTTCAATCCGCATGTAACTGTTGGTTATGGCTACTCCACTCCTGGCGGCGACTTAGCGAATCGATTTGGCAACAACGGAAGCCTTGAGATTGGATTTCACATTAAAGATAAGAAAAACTGGTACTACGGTGTTCAGTTCAACTATTTATTCGGAAATAAAGTTCATGAGCCAAATTTGATGGCTAACCTCCTCACGTCGCGTGGAGAAATTTTAGATGAGCAGGGACAGATTGCAACTATGTTCATTCAGGAGCGTGGATTTAATGTTTTTTTTCAATGTGGTAAGTTGTTTCCAATTATAGGACCCAATAAAAACTCGGGACTCCTTATTACTGGTGGAGTTGGTCTTCTTCAACACAAAATTAGACTGGAGCATCAAGAGGCAAAAATCACACAATTGGAGGGGGATTACTTAAAAGGTTATGATCGATTAACCAATGGCCTTTCTTTAAACCAATTCATCGGATATTATCATTTAAGCAACAACCGACTAATCAATTTCTACATCGGAGCGCAAGGAACAGAGGGTTTTACCCAGAGTCGAAGAGAGTGGAATCTGGACACGCAAACGCAGGACACTGACAAGCGCTTGGACATGCTTTTTGGTTTGCGTGCAGGGTGGATTTTGAATTTGTATCAGCGCGCGCCAAACGACTACTACATCTACTAACATGTTTCGATTTTTTTACTCTATTGTTTGGCAACTCATTGAAGTTTTACTTCCAATAATTGGTCTATTCAATAAGAAAATTCGGACAGGGAATTCAGGTAGAAGAAAGGCTATTTCTTCACTCAATAAATGGCGTTTATCCCTTCCAGCTGAATCGAAAATTATATGGTTTCATTGCGCTTCTTTGGGTGAATTCGAGCAAGGGAGACCGGTTATAGAGGCGCTGAAAGAAAAAGAACCTCACTCGTTCATAGCACTTACCTTCTTCTCTCCTTCCGGATATGAAGTGAGAAAAAATTACACCGGTGCCGACTGGATCGGATACCTTCCGCTAGACACGTTTTTTAACGCGCGGAAATTCGTTCACATTTTACAACCTGCTGAAGCGTTTTTTGTGAAGTACGAATTCTGGACGAATTACTTTTTCAACCTAAAAAAAATAGGCGCGAAATTGTTTTGCATTTCCGTTATCCTCCGCGAAGAACAGCGCTTTTTTAAATGGTATGGATTCGTATGGAAAGCAACGCTGAAAGCAGTTTCACATTTCTTCGTTCAAAACGAAACGACTCAGAGACTCCTTCAAAAAATAAAATTCAACAACGTTAGTATTTCGGGCGATACGCGCTTTGACCGAGTGCTTCAGATTGGAAAATCTCCCAAGCTCCTCCCCTGGCTTTCTTCCTTCAAACAAAATGATTTTCTTCTTGTAATTGGTTCGAGCTACAGCGAAGAAGAGGCTCTCGTTGCAGTGCTTCTTTCGCGTGTTCCCGATTTGAAAGTTTGTGTTGTTCCTCACGAAATACACGCGAGTAGAATTCAAGAGTCCGAAGCGCGATTTGAAAAATTCGGAGTGACGTTGTTTTCGACTTACGAAGAAAAAAACACTGAAGCACGCGTCTTAATTGTAGACTCCATTGGAATGCTCTCTTCAATCTATGCGCAAGCAAACGCCGTTATTCTGGGAGGTGGATTTGGCAAAGGATTGCATAACTCGCTAGAGATAGCCGTTTACGGAGTGCCCATGGCCTTCGGCCCGAATCACAGAAAATTTCAAGAGGCCTTGGATCTCGTAAAAATAGGCGCAGCTTTTTCAATTGAAACTCATGAAGAACTTTCTTCATTTATTGAACACTGCCATTACGAAAATGCCATTCCAAATGCAGGAAAAAAGTATGTTGAAGAACAGGCCGGCGCGACTTCTGCAATTTTAAAAGGAATAGAAAAATACAGCGCTTAGGTAGCGTATCTTTGCCGTTCAAATTTTAACTATGAGCGACAAAAAAATCATCTTCTCCATGGTAGGTGTAAACAAGTACACCCCTACTGGCAAGCACATTATAAAAGACATTTACCTTTCGTTTTACTACGGAGCTAAAATTGGAATTATCGGATTGAACGGTGCGGGAAAATCGACCGTTATGAAGATCATTGCAAACCTTGACCAAGAGTTTCAGGGCGACGTGGTTTGGTCTGCGGGTTATTCCGTTGGTTACCTTCCACAAGAACCGCAATTGGACGATACCAAAACCGTTCGTGAAATTGTTGAAGAAGGGGTTAAACCCATCACTGATGTATTGAAAGAATACGAAGAGATTAACATGAAGTTTGGCGATGAAGAAATTCTAAACGATCCTGATAAAATGCAGGCGTTAATGGATCGTCAGGCTGCTGTTCAAGATAAAATTGAAGCGTTAGGCGGATGGGATTTAGATACGAAATTGTCTATTGCTATGGACGCTCTTCGTTGCCCAGATGAAGATTCATTGATTGAAAAATTAAGCGGTGGAGAACGCCGTAGAGTAGCTCTTTGCAGATTGCTTCTTCAAAATCCAGACGTACTGTTATTGGATGAGCCTACCAACCACTTGGATGCTGAAAGCGTTGAATGGTTGGAGCAACACTTACAACAATATCCTGGAACTGTATTGGCCGTTACCCACGACCGTTATTTCTTGGACAATGTTGCAGGATGGATTCTTGAGTTGGATCGTGGTGAAGGAATTCCATGGGAAGGAAACTACACCGAATGGTTAGATCAAAAATCGAAGCGTTTAGCTGCTGAGGAAAAACAAGAAAGCAAGCGCAGAAAAATATTGGAGCGCGAGTTAGAGTGGGTTCGAATGAATCCGAAAGGACGTCAGGCCAAGAACAAAGCGCGTATTCAGAACTACGACAAGATGATGTCGGAAGGTGAGCGTGAAAAGGACGCGAAACTTGAGCTTCCAATTCCGAATGGACCTCGTTTGGGAAATGATGTTATAGACGCTGTTGAAATTTCGAAATCATTTGGAGATCGTTTGTTAATTGAAAATCTTTCGTTCAAACTTCCACCAGCTGGAATAGTTGGCGTTATTGGGCCGAATGGTGCCGGTAAAACAACCATGTTCCGCATGATCATGGGTGAAGAAACGCCAGATAGCGGTGAGTTCAAGGTTGGAGATACTGTGAAGATTGGATACGTGGATCAACGTCACGGAGAGATTGACCCGAATAAAAGCGTCTACGAAGTGATCAGTGGTGGAAACGAAGTCATTGACTTAGGCGGACAAACCATTAACTCGCGTGCCTACTGCAGCAAGTTCAACTTTGCTGGAGGTGATCAACAAAAGAAATGTGGCGTTCTATCCGGTGGAGAGCGCAATCGCTTGCACCTAGCTATGACATTGAAAACCGAAGCGAACGTGCTTTTACTCGATGAGCCTACCAATGATATTGACATTAACACGCTTCGTGCGTTGGAGGAAGGAATTCAAAACTTTGCCGGATGTGCAGTTGTGATTAGTCACGATCGTTGGTTTTTAGACCGCATTTGCACACACATTCTAGCTTTCGAAGGCGATTCACAAGTTTATTATTTCGAAGGTTCTTATTCGGAATATGAAGAGAATAAAAAGAAACGATTGGGCGACACGGGACCGACTCGAATCAAATACAAAAAACTAATCCGATAGTTAAAAAGTCATCTGAATAGCGCTCGAAAGGCGCTATTCACTTTTTAGCGTGTAAAAGAATCCGTTTCGGAGTAACTTTTCCATCTCAAATTCGTTAGTTTAGATTAGCCAAAACGCACGCTTATGCAAAAGATTATAGCACTCTTCATCCTAACCACTCTGTTGTCTTTTTCATTTGGAGTGAATGGGCAAATTGATTGTTCAGTTGCGAATACGTTGCAGTGCGGAAGTCCTTGGAGCATGCTGATTAACGCTGGTTCGGGAAATGACAATGTTAGTTATTGTGGATTTCAAAATGAAGGAAACGAAACCTATTACTATTTCCAACCAACGATTGCAGGAAATTATTTTATTTCTATTGATGAATTCGGAGGAACCTCAACAACCTACGAAATGCGCTATGGAGAGTGTTTCGGAACGAACTGGAATTGTTTAGGAATTTATTCTGGAAGCTCATCAACAGATTTTATTTATCTATCTACTGGAACTATATACGTTTTCTGTGTAGACCTTCAGTCTAGTTCTGCAAGTCTTGGCGGTTCCATTTCAATTAACTGCGCGCAACAAGCACCTTCGAACGATGATTGCGCGAATGCTCAAAATATTTCTTGCGGAAGCAGTCTTTCAGGGACCCTGAACGGAGCAACCGCCGACAACGTTCCCAATTGCTTATCTCAAGGAAACGGTGAAGAAGGCGTTTGGTATTCATTCACTGGAAACAATTCCTATGTTTCACTTTCAACATGTGGAAGTCAAACCCAATTCGACACGCAAATCTCTGTTTATTCTGGAGATTGCAATGCTCTAACTTGCCTAGCTGCGAATGACGATAATCCTTTGTGCGAATCGAACGGATCTTCTTCCTACCTCTCGTTCAACGCCATAGCGGGAACGAATTATTTCATTCGAGTGCATGCGAATACGCAGCCCAACATGAGCTACAATTTCACATTGAATTGCAGTTGTTCTGCTTTGTGCAATGCCCCTTCTAACGATAATTGCGCTCAGGCATTGACGCTCGGAACTGTTAGCAGCGCTGTATGCACAGGTATGCAAATGAATTCAACGGCTTGTGCAACCCCATCGAATATTCAACCTACTTGCTTTTCTTCTTTCAACACGCTGAATGATGTTTGGTACACTTTCACTCCGGTTGATGGTGATATTGAATTAGTCATGAACGCCCTAGCAACCGCAGATATTGGTGTAGCCGTTTATACTGGCACATGCGGCAATCTAACTTCCATGTTCTGTTCTCCAAATACGTCGAGCTCTGGAGGAACTGTCATTGAAGGACTGAATGCTGGAGTGACTTATTACTTGCAATTTTTCAGTTTACAAAATGCATCAGGCGCTTTCAATTTCTGCCTAAGCAATCCAACTTGCTCCACTCCTATTGCAGCAATAGCCTCTAACATTACGGATTCGGGGGCTTTTCTTCAATGGACTTCGTTGAATGCTACAGGCGCCTTTGATATTTTAGTAACCACGACCAATCTGGGAACTGATATCAATTCTCAAAACATTACAAATGCTACGATATACGGCGTGCCTTTCACAGCCGCTCCCCTTTCTAACCTTCAGGAGAATACCACGTATTATGTATACGTTCGTCAAGATTGCGGACAAGTAGATCATAGCTTATGGAGCGACGGCATTTCCTTCACTACGAATTGGAATGTTCCGAATTGCTCAACAGCGGCTGAGTTGGAATGTGCAAGTACTTATTCTTTTTCCTTTGGAGGAAATGGTTCCTTAGCGGAAACAAATTGTAACAATGCATCTGGCCGCGAATTCGTTTTCAATTACACTCCAACATTAACTGGGACTTACGCGTTGAATTTCGCTTCCAACTCTTTGAATGTAACTGTTTCATACAAGGAAAATGACGGGGTTTGCAACTACTCCAACGCTACTTGTCTCGAAAGTAATTTCGGGAATTTCTACATGTATTTAGTTGGTGGAAATTCATACTCCATTTGGATAGACGCGCTAACGAACAATGCTTTCAACACCACTGCTACTTGGATTTGCCCGAGCATTGGTGAAGATCCCGGCAATGCCCTATTCGTCAACTCTACCTATTATCCGGTTTGCAATACGGTAAACGGAAGTCTTCTGAACAGTTCGCCAACTGCGGCTTTCGGTGCGGGAAATTCGAATCGCCACGACAAATGGGGGCGTTTCACTGCATTCACAACGGGCGCAAGTATTTCAGCAAACAGCACGGAGAACATTCGCATTGAGCTTCGAAATGCGAATTACGAATTGATTGATTCGGAAGATTTAACTTCAACTGGAAATGAAATTTTAAATACATCTAGCCTTGTTGCTGGACAAACTTATTATGTTGGAATTGTTTCAACGAATGACTTAGTTGGAAATGGAGCCTATACCCTTTGTGTTCGCCAACTGAAAAGAGGAGCATGCGGAAACAATCCGAGTGTAAACTTCAGTATGGGACAATTCTTCAAAGCGCAACCCGCAACTGGAGCGACCTATCGATTTCAGTTTTTTGGAGTATTGGGAAACGGTGCTGGTCAAAACGCGGTGAAAAATCAAACCACTCCGCAGCTTATTTTGAGCAGTGTTTTTCCAAATCTTCACCACGATACTGATTACGAAATAACGGTGAGCAATGTGTATTCCCTTCCCAACGGAAGTGGTCAGAACGAAATCATAACACTCCCATCTTCCGGAACTTGCAACATTCACATCAACGCGCAACCGCTTTCGATTTTGCGTTTTGTAGACCGCTGCATTGTGACTACCAAGCCGCGTGTTTCATACATTGGAGCCACGCCGTTTGCTTTCGGAGCTACAGCTTGGACTTGGCGCTTTCAAAAATTAGATGCGTCTGGAACACCTATTGGTAGTGCCATTCAGCACAACGTCTCGAATGCCACCAACTATTTGAATCTCGGGAATGTTTCGCTTTTGGAATACGCTACGAGCTACGCCGTAGACTGTGCGCCGGTGTATTCTTTTGGAACAGGAAACTATGGCACACCTTACACCCTTTGCATTGCGCCTCAATTTGGATTCACATCTGAAAGTAATAACCGAAATGTTACTGAATCAATTACAGAGGAAACCGGCACAACCATTTTTCCGAACCCCGCTCAAATGAACTGCTCTATTTCTTCGAATAAAGCCATTCAGCGCATTCGCGTGTATGATTTAAGCAGTAGGAAGATAGAAGACATTTTTGTGAACGGAAACCTTCGGTATGAACTCAACACTTTCAATTATTCAAATGGAATATTTCATGTTGAAATCCAAACGGAAGAAAAGACGGAAGTGAAGAAGCTAATTGTTTCTCACTAACCGAAAATTTCCTTCACGCGTTTTTCTCGGTAGGAAAAAATTCCTTCTAATCTTTTCTTGACATAAACGGCGTAAGCGATTTTCCCTATGATTCCCATGCCTATTGCATAGTGAATGGTGTCTGTCATTTTCACCCCACCTGCAACCGCTTCAAAATGATGTTGGTGATGCCACAAAGCATAAGGACCGAAGCGCTGCTCGTCTACAAAGTACTTTCCTTCTTCACAATGCGTAATTTCAGTTGTCCATCCCATTGGGATATTCAACAACGGACGAACTTTGTATTGGATAATCATTCCCGCATACATCTTCACTCCTTCCACATCAGTAAGAATTTCAAAACTCATATCTGGTGGAGTCATTTCATTCAGGTTGATAGGCGTCGCGAAATAATTCCAAACGGTTTCTAGTGATGCTGGAATAAATGTTTCGGTAGATAAACGGTATATTTTCATAAATGAAACAACAACAGATTCGTTGAAATGTTCCTACGAGCGGTAACGAATCTTTTTCGTCCAGGCTAAAGAAGGCTTTTCAATGAGTTCATACATTATCCAAGCACCTAGAACTGCATAAACTTGAATGGCTGCGAATACTACCCAGACTAACTTACCGTCTTGGGATTCGTGATAAAAGTACCCGTATATAAACGACACGAAAAACAAATGGAACAAATAGTAAGAATAGGAAACATCGCCGATGAAATTCAACCACTTCGGGCCGCGTTTGATGAAGTAGATAGCCACGAAAGTACATCCCGCCACAATAGTAATGTGCGTGCCTAAGACCAGTTGATCGTATATATTGAATAGTCCAACGCATAGCGCCGCGATTACGCCGCTCCAAAATTCCAATTTCGAAATATTCTTTTTGTAATAGAGAAACAGTGAAAACCCTAAGGCGAAAACCGGTAGATGGAAAAACAAATTCTCCTTGGTATGAACAGGCACGAAAAAATGCGAGAGGAAGGTCAATGCTAAGGTTCCGTAATAGGCCATTAACCGAACAGAAAGCTTATTGCTCGCCAAAAACGGAAAGACCAAGGCTAGGTATATGTAATATTGGAATTCAACAAACAACGTCCAGTAAACTTCTATCACCCATTTCGATTCCTTGAATGGAACTAAAAAAGTAACACTGTCCATGAAGCGTTCTATGATTTCTACATCGTAGAACGAACGATTGTCTTTCATGATCCAGATACCTAAAATAAAAACGAGTACCGAGATGATAAACGGTGGATATAATCTCACGATCCGTTTCAACAAAAATTTATCTAGATTCTTGAAACTGTATTTCCCTTGCTCCATGGACCAAGGAAGAACAACACCACTAATTACAAAAAAAACATAGACTCCTTCTTGTCCCCAATCTAAAAGAGGAAGCAGTTCTGGGTAAAATGGTTTAATAATGAATGCGGAATGAAACATACAGACCATCCAAGCCGCGATGCCGCGCAAGGCATTTAAGAGTCCTATCGGATTGGTTGTTGCTTCCATTGTTAAATAAAAAAATCCTTGAATTTCTTCAAGGATTTAATTTGTGCGATTGCTCGCTTTTGTACCCGGAGTGGGACTTGAACCCACACGACCGCAATGGTCACAGGATTTTAAGTCCTGCGTGTCTACCGATTCCACCATCCGGGCAAAACACTCAGATAAAAAAAAAACCTGACAATCAATCAGGCTTTTTTAAAACTTGAGCGAGAGACGAGACTCGAACTCGCGACCCTAACCTTGGCAAGGTTATGCTCTACCAACTGAGCTACTCTCGCTTAACTATAAAGAACTTTTGGATTGCAAAAATAAAAAGAACTTGCTATTCAACAAGACTTTTTTTTCATTTTCTTCCTTATTTCCGATAAATGCTTCTTTTGAAAAATCACTGTGTTGAAAACAAGCTAACTAGCTTGGGTTCTTCGCTTTAAACGATTCCAATATTTCCTCATCTGTTTTACCTAACACTTCAAGCGCCATTTTCGCTTGCTCTGCCCAAAAAGAAGTTGAGAAATCGGTAATGAGTAACTGATATTCGGTTCTCGCAATATCTAACTGCTTTAACTTCGCATCGTTTATGAAGGCATACGTGTAATGAAGTTCAGCTAGTTTTTCTTTGTCGTTTTCCAATGCGAATGCGCTTTCGAAGCAGCTTTTAACTTCTTCGTTGAAGTGCGCTTCTCCGCTTATACTTCCTGCCTTTTCAAAATACATGACTTGTGTGTTTCTATCGGTTGTGATCAAAGCAAGTTCCTTGTATGCGCCAACAATACCTTTCAGTTGTTCACGTGACATTTTAAAGATCGGATTTCCTGCTTTCACATTGGCGTCGAAATCGTTAACCACCTTTAGCAAAGAGTCGCCATTTATTTTCTTTTCATTTGAAACGTCAGCAGTCTTGTTTCCACCACATGACGCAAAGAAAATTGAGCAAATAGCGATAAAAAATAATGTTCTCATCCTTTGTAAAATTTCATTCTGTAATCTGTGGGAATATTTCCCTTTTGAATATCGCGAAGCTTTCCTTTCAAGAGTTGTTTCCTTAGGGGATTAATGCGGTCCGTGAAAAGAATTCCTTCAATGTGATCATATTCGTGCTGAACCACACGTGCAGCAAATCCTTCTAGTTCTTCTTCATACAACTCCCAATTCTCGTCGTAGTATTCGATTTTCAGATTTGGCTTTCGCTTCACATCTTCGCGAATTTTAGGAATTGATAAGCAGCCTTCTTCGCAAGTCCATTCCGATCCGGACTCTTCAAAAATTATTGGGTTAATAAATACACGCTTGAAATCTTCGCAAGAAGGGTCTCCGTCTTCACCTTCCGCCACTGCTGAGGCATCGATTACAAACAAACGAATGGACCGTCCAATTTGAGGCGCTGCTATACCCACACCGCTGGAGGCGTACATGGTCTCGAACATATTTTCGATGAGTTCCTTCAGATTTGGGTAATTCTCATCAATTTCTTCCGCTTTTTTCTTTAGAACGGGATCTCCGTATGCAATTACTGGCAAAATCATAACTTCAATATTAAAGCGTAATGTATTCTGAAATTTCTAAACCATATCCTTCCAGCGCGCTGCGTTTGATTTGAGTCGATGAAATCAATTTCATCTTCGAAACGTTCAAAGCACGAATAATTTGTGCGCCAATTCCATAATCGCGATCGTCGTTGTTTCGCTTTTCATTTTCCAACAAAACAAGCAAACCTTTTCCTTCTGTTTGAATGGTTTGAAGCGCACTGTTGAGCGAGTTGTGTTGTTGAAGAAGCACATCTATAAAATCTCCATACGACGAAACCGCTTGCACGCGAACGGGTACCGCTTCGTACTCGCTCCAATTGCCGAATTTCAAAGCAGCATGATTCCTTTGGTGCGATTCACTTGCGAAGTGAATCACTTCCACATCCATTCCCAACCAATTTCTATTCTCTCTTCTTGTTTCTTCAATGAGTGTTTCACGCTGAAGGCGATAAGCCACGAGTGATTCGATTGAAATGATTTTCAAATCCAATTCTTTCGCAATCTCTAACAATTGTGGAAGACGGGCCATGGTTCCGTCGTCGTTCATAATTTCAACCAACGCACCGGCAGGTTTCATCCCACACAAGCGAGCTAAATCTACTGTCGCCTCTGTGTGTCCAGTTCTTCTCAGCACTCCGCCTTCTTTTGCAATAAGCGGAAAGATATGTCCAGGTCTTCCAAGATCTTCAGGGCGCGTGTTTGGGTCAATTAACGCCTGTATCGTTTTCGATCTGTCATGTGCGCTAATTCCGGTTGTACAACCGTTTCCAATTAAATCTACCGAAACGGTGAATGCTGTTTTATGCGGATCGGTATTGTTGGAAACCATGAGGTCTAGATTCAATTCTTCACAGCGGTCTTGGGTAAGGGCAACGCAGATGAGACCTCTTCCAAATTTCGTCATGAAATTGATAACCTCAGGGGTAACAATTTCAGCTGGAGCAATAAAATCTCCCTCGTTCTCGCGATTCTCATCGTCAACAACAATAACCACTTTACCGATTTTAAAATCGGCAATGGCCTCTTCAATACTATTCAATTTCACTTCGACTGTTGACATAATTACATTCTTTCGGGCATTTCAATTCCCAATACATTCATCGTTTTCTTAACTACCTCACCTACTTGTTTGGTAAGTGCCAAACGAAAAACTCTTAACTCGTTATTAGGTTCGCGAAGAATGGCACATTGCTGATAAAAACTATTGAATTCGCGAACCAATTCATAAGTGTATGCCGCTAATACAGCAGGATTATACGTATTCGTAGCATCGTCGAAGGCAGCAGGAAGATCGAGCAAATGTTTAATCAATTGTCTTTCTGTTCCGTGTAGTTCACCGGTGTAATTCAGTTCACTTAACTCACCTTCAACTTTTCTAAGAATCGCTTGCGTGCGCACGTATCCGTATTGAATAAATGGTCCTGTATTTCCATTGAAGTCAATACTTTCCTTCGGATCGAATAACATATTCTTCTTCGGGTCTACGCGAAGCAAGAAATACTTCAATGCACTCATACCAATGATGTGATGCAAATGGTCCTTCTCGTCATCTGACATTCCCTCGAGTTTACCCTGTTCCTCGGCCACTTCTTTCGCCACTTGCTTCATCTCAGCCATGATATCGTCTGCGTCTACGACAGTACCTTCACGGCTTTTCATTTTCCCTTCAGGAAGTTCAACCATGCCGTAGCTCAAGTGAAAACACCTTTCAGCCTGTTCCAATCCTAATTTTTTCAATATTTTGAATAGAACTTTGAAGTGATAGTCTTGTTCGTTTCCAACGGTATAAACCAATGAAGACGCATCTGGATAATCACGGAAACGCAACATGGCTGTTCCAATGTCTTGTGTAATGTACATTGCTGTACCGTCTTTTCTTAAAACTACTTTCTCATCTAATCCTTCACCCGTTAAATCAATCCAAATACTCCCATCTTCTTTCTTGAAAAACACACCGTTTTCCAATCCTTTCATGACCTCGTCTCTTCCTAAAATATACGTATCACTTTCGTAGTATAATTTATCGAAGTCTACGCCCATGGTCTTGTAGGTTACATCAAAACCATCATACACCCATCCATTCATTTTCGACCACAAGGCGATTGTCTCCTCGTCTTTATTTTCCCACTTCAACAACATCTCGCGCGCACCAACAGCAATAGGCGCTTGCACCTCTGCCTCTTCTTTCGTTAAACCAGATGCTATTAATTCGGCGACTTGCGCTTTGAATTTCTTATCGTATTGAACATAATACTTTCCAACCAATTTATCTCCCTTCAAACCTGAAGAATCAGGGGTTTCGTTCAATCCTGATTCCAACCAAGCAATCATGCTTTTGCAGATGTGAATTCCACGATCGTTGATCACCTGCACTTTCGTAACCGAATGACCGTTCGCCTTGAAAATTTCAGAAACAGAATATCCTAAGAAAATATTTCGAAGGTGGCCTAGGTGCAGGGGCTTGTTGGTGTTTGGTGAAGCATATTCCACCATGACTCTTGGCTTTGAATTCGCTGCGGCTAATCCGAAATTATCAAGTTGTGTAACATTTTGAAATTGATTTCCCCAAAATGAATCGTTGAAATGAAGATTTAAAAATCCTTTTACCACATTGAAACGTTCAATTGCAGCAATTTCTTTTTGAAGGCCCTCGCCTATTGCTTGTCCAACTGCCTCTGGCGACTTTACCAATTTCTTTACCCATGGAAAGGTCACAACGGTAACATCTCCTTCGAATTCTTTTCGTGTTTTTTGAATTTGGATTTCACTGTCAGAAACTTCCATTTGGAAGTTATTTAGAAAGACATTCTTCAATGCTGAATGAAGCAATTGATAGGCGGTTTCGACGTTTTTCATACGAAGTACAAAAGTACATGGTTTTTAGAAGACTGAGTAAAAAAAAAGCCACTCGCTTGAGTGGCTTTTCTTTGTAAGCGGTGATGATTATTATTTTTTCTCGAATTTTGCATAGCGCGTCTTGAACTTGTCAATACGACCTGCTGTATCTACTAATTGCATCTTACCCGTGTAAAAAGGGTGAGAAGCTTGAGTAATCTCTAATTTAATTACAGGGTATTCGTTTCCATCTTCCCAAGTGATGGTTTCTTTAGAGTTACATGTGCTCTTTCCTAAGAACGCATACTCGTTAGACATATCTTTAAAAACTACCAAACGGTAAGTGTCTGGGTGTATTCCTTCTTTCATAATCTGAATTCTTTGTTAAAACGAGTGCAAATATACATGAATTTTCTAAAAATACAAGTCCCGTTTCACATTCCTCTGTTTATAAGTTGAAAAACGAAGAATGAAAGACCTCTATTGCCGTTATATGTTTGTCCTGTCTAAGAACGCTTAGAGATTGTGAATTTACGTGCTACGCACATTACAATATTTAAGTATACTGCCGAGTAACAACGGTTACCAGTAGTTTTGGTTAATTAGAATTTGTTTAGGTAATTAGTCTGAAAAACCCTCGTTCGCGAGGGTTTTTCGTTTTGTCTATCTTCGTAACATGAGTTGGGCTGGATTAAAAAAGGGATTTGATATCTACTTGCGCTTAGAGAAATCTTTGTCGGAAGCCACCCGTTCGGCCTATTTCAAAGACGTGAGTAAACTGGAGCAGTTTACAGAGTGCGTTCCCGTTTCCTCCATTACTCATGAAACCATAACTTCCTTCCTTAAATTTCTTCACGAATTAGGACTTGAAGCAACCAGTCAGTCTAGAATAATTTCCGGATTAAAGGGGTTTTTCTCCTATTTAATACTTGAGAAACTTATTTCTGTAGATCCGATGGAGTTTATAGAAATGCCGAGAACTTCCAGAAAACTTCCAGATGTCTTAAGTATTGCCGAGGTGGTTTCCATTATTGAGCATTGCGATTTGAGTAAACCAGAAGGCACTAGAAACAGAGCCATTCTTGAAACACTTTACAGCTGCGGGCTTCGTGTTAGTGAACTAACAGAATTAAAAATCTCACAAATGCGAACGAGCGACCAGCTTTTGCGCATAATCGGAAAAGGAAACAAGGAACGTTTTGTACCCATTGGAGAAGAGGCCACGAAGTGGATTCAGCATTATTTCGAGCACATGCGCAATCACATGAAGTTGTCGCCGGGTCACGAAGATTTTGTATTCCTCAATCGAAGAGGAAAGAAATTAAGCCGCATGTACATCTTCACCATTATCAGAGAAAACTGTGTTGCTCTTGGTATTCAGAAGCAAGTGAGTCCGCATACCTTTCGCCATTCCTTCGCTACACATCTTGTGGAAGCAGGAGCCGATCTGCGAGCAGTCCAAGAAATGCTTGGACATTCGAGCATTACGACCACTGAAATCTATACCCATATCGATCGTTCAAAGCTGAAGGAAGAAATTCAATTGTTCCATCCGAGATACGGAGCGGATTAACGCTTCCAACATTTCTTTTATTTTACAAAGACTTAATATACTTATTATCACCAATTAGGATATATCCCTTCTTATATTTGACCATCATTTCTAATTATGAAAAAGTATTTATTCTTTTCAATCATTTGCGTCATTGCATTTATTTCCAATGCGCAAACCCTAAGTATTACCTCAAATGATCTGGTTTTATGTCCTGGAGAAAGCGCAACACTATCGGCTACGGCAGATCTTCCGAATCGCGTTGTTAATTTTCCTCGCGCCGCGAATCAGACTATCATTTTGAATAATACGCAACAACAAACCGTTAGCACCTTCTCTTACGAATTTTGGTTCAACACGCCAGATTCTATTGCACTTCTTACAGAGCATGTCGATGGTATCGGAATTTATGATGGACAAGCAGGACAGAATTACGCTATTTACCCACAGCAAGTTTTCAGTGGTTTGCAACGCAGGGCCTCTGGTATTTCTGTTGGTATAAATGGTATTTCTGTAATGGAACAAAGCCATCAGTTCTCAGCATCTCGATTAACTTATGCCGCTAATTTATCTGGATGGCACCATTGTGCTGTTGTTTATACTTCGAACAACTTTGAGTTATTTATTGATGGCGTTTCAAGAGGAACACGATTAAACGGATCAATCTACGCAAACAATGGTTTCGGAGTTCCATTAACAGTAGCTTTCCGTCCGAATCTTGGAAATTTCTATCCCGCATTGGGAGGTATTGATGCCGACCCCAATGACGGATACCTGGGTCAACTCGATGAATTTCGCGTGTGGAAAATTGCTTTGACTGCTGCGGATGTTAGCGCGATATACAATCGCAAATTAATTTCCGCGAATATGCAGAACGTGATTGTTCACATGCCCTTCGACATGGGAACTCAAGCCAACTTCAGCACGATTACTTCTAGTCCGGCAATTACTATTGCTGCTCCAGGAACTGGTTCTGGTGTTACATTCCCTTCCGCTGCGATTCCGCAGGTTGGAACATTCGCGGGAACCACATTGCCTGCAGCAGTTTACAATCCGTTTGTTGTTGGTTATGTGTGGAACGAAGGTACTATTGGAAACACCCTCGTTGTTTCGCCAACGGCCGCATCTACAACCTATACCTGCACAGCTACTGCAGGAACTTCAAACTCGACAGGAACAATAACTATTGCTGTGTCGAATCCTACAGCAACAATATCTACATTAAACCCATTAACCTTCTGTGCAGATACCACAGCAACGTTAACGGCGAATTCGGGGACAGCTTACTTGTGGAATACGGGAGATACCACTTCATTCATTAACGTTGACACTACCGGCATTTATACTGTTTCAGTGACGAACACCGACAATTGCGTTGCGAATTCAGCAGGGACTTCAATTACAGTGAATCCACTTCCAACCCCAATTATAACCCCACTATCTGCTACCACTTTTTGCGAAGGCGAAACCGTTATTTTATCAAGCAACACAGATGCATTCTACCTATGGAGTGACAATTCAGCAGACAGTACTTTGCTTGTTAACTCTTCTGGAGATTATACAGTAACACTAACAAACAGCTTCAACTGCTCTGCGACTTCAGATACTGTAACTGTTGTTGTGAATCCTAATCCGGTTGCGACCATTGTTGCGAATAGCCCAACTTCATTTTGTTTAGGAAATGAAGTTCAGCTGACTTCTACAATTGGAATTCCATCTTGGTCTACAGGGTCTAGCGACACTACGATTACTGTGATTCAAACTGAGATGATTCAATTACTTGTGACCAATGAATTTGGTTGCACAGATACCGACTCGCTTGGAATTACAGTCTTTGAACTTCCAATTGTTACAGCTGCTGCAGATACTTCGGTTTGTATTTCTAGCGGACCGTTTGCGCTTAACGCGACGCCTGAATTTGGAATATGGACGGGAGAAAATGTTTCCGACAATACCTTCACTCCCACGACCGAAGGAACGTTCGGTTTTCAATATTCATATACCGATGGGAACGGATGTACCAACGTTGATTCAACCTTCTTCACGATTGCGGTTCCTCTGCAAATGACAGCAGGTCCTGATGTGGGCGTGTGTATGCCTAGCGACATGATTGATTTGGCTGCAAATGCCTCACCTGTTGGAGGACTTTGGAGTGGATTTGGCGTTACTGTTGAAGGAACCGTTATTCCTATTCTTTCAGGAAGCTATGCTTACGCTTATTCTTTCCAAGATCTGTGCGCAACCTCAGATACTGTTTATGTGAACTCGTATGATGCACCAGCAGCGCCTGTAATCGGCGGTGAATTGTTCATTTGTAAAAACGTTCCTTCGCCTCTTTGGTCGAATTATGTGGGTGGAAATTTATGGACGACCACAGACGTTGCCGATACTATTTATATTGCTGATGCGGGCACGTATGGTGTGACACACACTGATGTGCATGGCTGCTCTTCTTTTTCTCAAGTTACTGTTCAACAATACCCAGAACCACAAATCCCATCAATTTCAGGAGAGCCAAATGCGGTTTACAACAACACTTATTCCTACGCAGTGGCTTCTCTTCCTGATTACACCTACAATTGGGTTGTTACAGGAGGCACCATTATTTCAGGACAAGGAACAAATGTAATTGAAGTTGTTTGGGATCAATTCATCACCGGAGTTGGTGAAATACAAATGACTTGGACAAATTCCTACGGTTGTGCGAGTTCACAGATCTATGCTGTTAACGTAGATGTTTCTGTTCATGAACTATTCGCATCGAACTTACGCATATTCCCAAATCCAACGCGAGATCTGGTGAACATTCAATGGGATTTCATGAATGACAATACTTATTTATCGTTGTTCGATAACACCGGCAAATTAATTACAACGCAGAAACTCAACAATCAGACGTTACACATCCTAGACTTAAGCGGATACGAAAACGGCGTTTATCAATTGCGATTGAGCAATGAAAACGCCGTAATAGTGAAAGCAATAGCAGTAACGCGTTAATTAGGCGTTACGTCCCACTGCATTTAAATCTTCGAATGCTTGCTTTAAGCGAGCTACAAATTCCTTCTCTCCCTCGCGTAACCAAACGCGTGGGTCATAGAATTTTTTGTTTGGCTTGTCGTCTCCGTCTGGATTTCCAATTTGATTTTGTAGATACGCTGCTTTGCTTGACATGTAGTTGCGAATACCTACCATGTATGCGTATTGCATATCTGTATCGATGTTCATTTTAACGGCACCGTATGAAATGGCTTCGCGAATCTCTTCACGAGAAGAACCGCTTCCACCGTGAAAAACGAAGTTTACGGGTTTCGCTCCTGTGTTGAATTTATTCTGAATGAACTCTTGTGAGTTGTTCAATATAATTGGAGAAAGCTTCACGTTTCCTGGCTTGTATACTCCGTGAACGTTTCCAAATGCTGCAGCTACTGTGAAGCGATTTGAAACTGTATTCATGTGTTCGTAAGCATATGCTACTTCTTCAGGTTGGGTGTATAGCTTGCTGCTATCTACATCGCTGTTGTCAACACCATCTTCTTCTCCACCTGTAACTCCCAATTCAATTTCAAGGGTTACACCCATTTGAGTCATCTTCTTGAAATAATCAACGCTCAATTCGATGTTTTCATGAAGAGGTTCTTCAGAAAAATCGAGCATGTGTGAGCTAAACAATGAGCGACCCGTTCTTTCGAAATGCGCCATTCCGTGCTCAAGCATTCCGTCCATCCAAGGAAGTAAATTCTTCGCGCAATGGTCTGTGTGCATAATCACAGGAACGCCATACGCTTTCGCCATTAAATGCACATGGTGCGCACCGCTCACAGAGCCAAGAATAGCAGCTTCCTGATTTTTGTTATCAAGTCCCTTGCCTGCATAAAATGCGCCGCCACCGTTGCTGAATTGAACCACCACCGGCGAATTCAAATCGCGTGCGGTTTCAAGAACTGCATTTACACTGTTGGTTGAAATAACGTTTACTGCTGGCAATGCATAGCCATGTGCCTTTGCATCGTTCAGCACCTCGGTAACTTCGTCACCGGATAATACTCCTGCTTTAAATTTCATGATTTTATATTGAAGTTGTAAAAGTAATGTGATTAGAACCGCCCGCTACGTGATAAATACTTCGAGCGTAGCTCAATTGGAATTTTTTAAAGTTGACTGTTGTTCCGAACGAGAGCCCTGCGGTTGCTGGTCTATTCGGAATGGAAAGCTCTTTTCGTTGACGATAATTGTATCCAAGTCCAACGCGCACATTGCTCCCGAGAATAATTTCAGTGCCTATGACTAGGTGACGCATAAGTAGATCTCCGAATTCCCATGTGCGGTCTTCAACGGGTAATCCGGTTAATGGATCAACGATGATTGTAGCATTCGGATCGGTGTATTTCACGTTCCATTTCTGCACGTTTTCGTAGGCGATGTGAAACAAGAACGGAGCGTTCTTCGGACGCTTGCTAATTCCTATTTGAAGTTCCAATGGAAGTTTTTCGCGAGAGCTTTCTCGGTAGGTCACGAGTTGCATACCTACATTTTTTAAAACGAAACTTGCAGAAAAATTCTTTCGAGGTTGAAAATAAGTCGCCGCTGCATCTATGGCGATTCCGTATGAGTAATAGGTATCGAAAACGGAATACAGATTTTTTAAGTTCAGGCCAACACGCCACAAGGAATCGACTTTATAGGAAGCTCCGAGCGTTAAAGCGTATTCGTTCGAAGTGAAAGAACCAAGGTTGTTTCCGAGTCCGTCTAATCTTTCGCTAGTCCCGTAACCGAAGTATTGCAGTGTTCCCGCGAAAGCGAATTTGCTCTTTGTTGGATGAAATCCGAAAGAAGTGTATCCGAAATTCGATTGACCGAAATAGCGTACGTAGCTCATGGCTAGTTTTCGATCCATGAGTGAATCGATGAGTGCGGGATTAATTGCGGCCGTATTGATATCACTTGCACAGAGCGCTATTGCATTGCCGCCAATTGCCGCAACGCGGGCAGAACCAAATACGTTAATTCCTGAAAAAACAGTGGTGCCCGCTTGCGCGAAGCTGCAAAGTGAAGCTGCGCAAAGGACAAAAGTGAGGAGTTGCTTTTTCATGATTTAGGCATGCAAGTAACGAAATAGTTCTGAATATATTTCACAGCTTACTTTGCTTTTTCTTTCAGAAGAGCTTTGTCTATGACTTCGTGCATGTCTGTCACGAAGTGAAACTTCAAACCTTTCAGGTAGCGCTCATCGATTTCGTCGATGTCTCTGCGATTTTTATCGCAGAGAATAATCTCTTTGATTCCTGCGCGCTTCGCGGCGAGAATTTTCTCGCGGACTCCACCTACGGGAAGGACTTTACCTCGGAGTGTGATCTCTCCTGACATGGCGAGAAACTTCTTCACTTTTCGTTTGGTGAAGGCCGACGCAAGCGCCGTTAACATGGTAATACCTGCGCTTGGGCCGTCTTTTGGAACGGCGCCTTGAGGGACGTGAATATGCACATTCGTTTCATCGAACACTTTCGCTTCCATTTCTAGCAGACTCGAATGTGCCTTCAAGTATTCCAACGCAAGTGTTGCGCTTTCCTTCATGACATCACCCAAATTTCCCGTTAATGTGAGTTTTCCTTTTCCTTGCGTTAAGCTCGATTCAATAAATAAAATATCGCCACCTGTTGGTGTCCAGGCCAATCCTGTAACTACTCCGGCTACGTCGTTGTCGACATATCTATCTTTCTCATAGCTCACGCCTAAGGCCTTTGAAACATCTTCTTTCGTTAGCGCTGCTTTATATTTTTCTTTGAAGGCCATTTGCTTCGCACGATGACGAACCATTTTACCAATGCGTTTTTCGAGTGAACGAACGCCGCTCTCATTCGTATATGATTCAATCAAGAATGAAAGGACTTCATCATTGAAAGAAATGTTCTTTTCTGTTAGTCCGTTTTCAGTTAATTGCTTCGGCACCAAATGGCGCTTCGCAATTTCTAATTTTTCTTCTAGTGTATATCCGTTTACTTCAATGATCTCCAATCGATCGCGAAGCGCGGGTTGCAGCGTAGATAAAGAGTTGCAAGTCGCAACGAACATGACTTTAGAGAGGTCGTATTCCAACTCTACGAAATTGTCGTAGAACGCGTGATTCTGTTCCGGATCCAAGACTTCCAACATAGCAGAACTCGGATCACCGTGAACGCCCTGCCCCATCTTATCTATTTCATCTAAAACGAAAAGTGGATTGGAGGTTCCAACTTTTTTCAAATTCTGAATAATACGTCCAGGCATTGCACCAATGTATGTCTTGCGATGTCCGCGTATTTCAGCTTCGTCGTGCAATCCACCCAACGACATGCGCACGTACTTTCTTCCCAATGCTTCTGCTACGCTCTTTCCTAAAGATGTTTTTCCAACACCTGGGGGTCCGTATAAGCAGATGATTGGCGATTTCATATCGCCCTTAATTTTCAATACAGCTAAATGCTCCAAAATTCTTTCCTTCACTTTTTCCAATCCGAAGTGATCGCGATCGAGTATTTCTTTCGCGTGATGCAAATCGAAATTATCCTGACTGGTTTCGCTCCAAGGCAAATCAAGTAACAATTCAACATAGTTAGATTGCACACTGTATTCAGCAGCTTGCGGATTCATGCGCTCCAGCTTAGCTAATTCCTTCTCAAAGGCTAGCTGAACATTTTCAGGCCACAGTTTCAGCTTACCTTTTTCACGCTTCGCGTCAATCTCTTCCTTTTGCGGATTGGCGCCTAGTTCATCTTGAATTTGCTTGATCTGCTGCGTTAAGAAATATTCGCGTTGTTGTTTCGAAATATCAATGTGAACCTTCTTCTGAATCTCTTTCTTCATTTCAAGCATTTGCAAATCGTTGTGCAATTGCTCGAACACCTTTCTAGCGCGCTCATCTAAATCAGCTATTTCCAAAAGTTCTTGCTTCTTCTCTACATCTGCCTTCATATTCGAAGAAATGAAGTTGGTAAGGAAAGACAATCCACTAATGTTCTTAATGGCCAAAGCTGCTTCGCTTGGGATATCCGGAGAAAGGTTAATGATGTTCAACGCATGATCGCGAAGCGATTCGAATAAGGCCTGTTGCTTTTTACTATCTGCCTTGTTATTGATTTCTTCAAAGGCTGAAACTTGAGCAACAAAGTATGGATCTGTGTTTACCAACCCCTGAATTGAGAAGCGTTTCTTTCCTTGAAGGATAACCGTTGTGCTTCCATCGGGCATGCGCAACATACGAAGTATGGTGGCTTGCGTTCCAATGTGGTGAAGGTCTTCGAACGACGGATCTTCCATATCGGCGTTGCGCTGAGCAACTACGCCAATAGTTTTCGTTCCTGTGTTTGCGTCTTGAATGAGGCGAATACTGCGGTCTCTTCCTACTGTAATAGGGATTACAACACCCGGAAAAAGAACAGTGTTTCTCAGCGGCAAAATGGGTAACACTTCAGGTGTTTCCTCATTGGCCATATTGTCCTCGTCCTCTGCTGAAATGAGGGGAATATATTCTTGATTGTTTTCTTCGTCAGAAAAAAAATAGTGCTCTACTTCTTTATTCATACTCCTCCGTTTTCAATGTCAATGCCACTTATCTCTCTCTGCCGTTATGACCGAGAAGCAGCAGTTATTTTAAATACATACGTCAATACAGCCTTTTCAGCTACTGACATTTCCTTGCCACGGCGTTGCATCATGCGCTCCGCTGTTTGAATGGCCTTGTCTAAATTGTGCTCCACTACACCCGTTCCCCAAGTAAAAGAAGGAACACATTTCGGTGGGAAGTCACCTGCAAACACATTCGCTGCGACACCAATATAGGTGCCGGTATTGAGCATGGTGTTGATTCCGAATTTCGCGTGATCGCCAACAAGCGCTCCGCAAAAAGTAAGACCTGTGTTTATTTCATTTCGATCTACATCGTTTGAAATGGAAATCGTACTGTAGTTGTTTTTTAGATTACTGCAATTCGAATCGGCTCCGAAATTCACCCAAGAACCAACAACTGCATTTCCTAAAAACCCGTCGTGACCTTTGTTGCTGAACGGATGGAAAACTACATTGGATGTCTCTCCTCCTATGCGACATTCTTCACCGAAAGAAGAAGGTCCGTAACATTTCGTTCCCATCTTCAACACCGCGTGTTTACCGATGTATAGAGGTCCGCGCAACATACTTCCTTCCATCACCTCCGCTCCTTCGTCAATGAAGATGGGTCCACTTTCAATATTCAAAACCGCATCGAAAACCTTTGCGGAAGGGTGAATATATAAGTTGTGTCCCTCACCAATTACTCGGCAATATTGACTTGGTGTTGCACTGTTTTTTTTATTCGCTAAAGCGAAATCTTCGCGAAGCAAATAATCGTTTACTGAAAATAAATCGGTAATTCCATTTAACCACATGGTCTCTGCTGTCCATGCTCGGTGCTCGAAGGAATCCCAATTCATGTGCAAACCTCTTGCGGCAACACATACTTCATGAATGAAAAACGCTTCATTGGGCTGCAAACTTTTGATGGCAGATACTGCTTCATTGTTCGGTAGAACGCGCGAATTGATGTACAACGTCTCTCCAACAGGAATTGCACTGTATAAATCTTGCAACGAACTTCTGGTTTGAATGAATAGTGAATCATGCTCGAAAAACATTTTCCAACGATCTTGAACAGAATACATTCCAGCAAAAAGATCTGCAATAGCGCGGGTGTGCGATAGCGGTAAAAATGAATTGACCAAGTGGTCTTCAAAAAGTACGATTTGCATATTCTTCAAATTTACGCGCTACGTTTCAATTTCCAACTGGAAATTCCTACAGAGACTATAATCGTAAAGAAGAAATAACATGGAACCAGATAGCGCTGCTCAATGAATCCGAGAACGCCCCCCAAGACAACAAACAAAACCCATGAGGAAACGAGCCACCAGCGGCCCTTCCAATCTTTCAGAATAACCGGGATGAATAGGATTAGCGCGAGCACATTCACCAAGAGCAACAAGGCGTATGACCCAACCTTCACCCCTTTTTGAATGAGGTTCATTTGTGCGAATGCCGGACCTGGAATGTTATCGATTCGCGCTGGAAAAAGAAACTGCTTCATCAATCGGAAACGATTCAATAGATAGTAATCTGAAGGGTGTTCGTGCATGTAAGCCGACTTGTACTTCCGAGCGCGTGAGACGATTTCATTCCCCAAACTGTCTTTCGAAGTTCCTTCCAATTCATAATAAAAGCGATGGTAGTCTTCCTTCAAACGCTTCATTTCTTCAGCACCGTAGGCGGTTGTGTAATGACGCTCATTCAAAGGCGAAGTTGTGCATCCGTCCTTTGCGATTAAATAATTCGAAGCAGAATTCGGAACCCAAGGCTGACAGTCTTCTCCCCAAGCAATGACCAAATCGCGAATGGCTACCAGCTCTTCCGGCATGTATCCGTAGCACGAAGAAAAAGAGTCCACCAATGGAATAAATCGATTCGTCTTTGAATAATTGTATGCCGTCCAACTTTCGAAAGCTAATAAAATTGGAATAGCGAAGAGCAATGATGTTTTGAAGAACACTTCCTTCTTCAACATTAAAAAATAAAGAACAGGAATGAAGAGCACGTGAATTTGTCGGAAGAAAATTGACCACGTCAAAAACAACGAAGCCAAAAAAACGAGTTTCCAATTCAATTCATTTTTGAAACGAATGGCTAAATAAAACGCGAGAATTAAAAATGAATTTCCAAGACTATCGGAAAGAAGCGTTGGTTCCCAAACAGCGATAAGCAAAGACGCAGCGTAGATACTTCCAGCTATGTAATACGCCTTCTTATTCTGAGCGAGATGTCCGGCCAATCGCGCAACCCAAACCACACTAAGTATTCCGAAGACGAATTGAAGAAGTATGACAAACTGATATGCGACAAACGGATTGAAGACCGCGCTTACTCCAGAATACATCGGCACAAACGCAGGCATGCGACAAACGCTTGAATAACCTTGACCTTGCGCCAGAGATTCTGCTGGATTGAAATATCCTGAAGTATCTCCCGCATGAACGGCAAGACCTTCAACGGGTCCCGACTGCCAATAATTTGAATATTGAAAAAAGAGGTAAGCAAAGAGTAAGCACTTAAAAACAACCAACGCGAAAATGAAATTTCTTTCCTCTCGGTTGGAAAGTGGAATGCTTAATCTTGATTCAAACATGCTTTGAAATGTTTGATGACATAACCCATTTCTTCTTGAGACATAGGCACATACAAAGGAAGCACAATACTACGATCGGCGGCATCTTCAGAGATTGGAAGTGAAATATTCACTCCTCTGTTTTTGTATGCAGTCTCGCGATGAGAAGTCATAATACCTCTTCTCGTTGAAATACCCAAGTCGAGCATTTTCTGCATGATTTCGTTTCTAGAAATTAGACAGGTTGGTTTTATGTAAACTGAAAACGACTGCCAATTGGTGAAATCATTTTCACTTTCGAAGGGCAAACGAATGCATTCGATGTTCTTCAATTCATTCAAATAAAAACTGGCAATTTCTCTTCTTCGTTCTACAATGGAATCTAATTTTTCCAATTGACGAATTCCTACAGCTGCCTGAATATCGGTCATTCGGTAATTGTATCCGACTTCCAAATGATCTTCCACAATAACCTTGTCGCTTAGGTGACGAACACGATCGTTAACACTCATCCCGTGTTGACGCAAGCGTTTCAAACGCTCTGCATATTCTGGGTTTGAAGTGGCAATCATGCCGCCGTCTCCGGTTGTAATTACTTTTCTCGGATGGAATGAAAAGCAAACCAAGTCTGAATGCGAACCAATCTTTTTTCCTTTGTAGGAAGAACCCGCGGCACAAGCAGCGTCTTCAATTAAGATGAGGCTGTGCTTCGCGCACAACGTTTTTATTTCGTCTATCTCGAAAGGAAGTCCAATCTGATGAACACCAATAATGGCCTTCGTCTTCGACGTAATCCTGCGTTCAACATCTGCCGGTTCTATGTTGTAGGTTTCTGATTTCACTTCAACAAAAACAGGAGTTGCTCCAACGTATACAATTGCGTTTGCAGTAGCGATATAACTCATGCTCGGACAAATGACTTCGTCGCCTGGACCAATGCCTGCAACAATGAGCGACAAGTGCAAAGCCGTTGTGCAATTGCTCACAGCCAAAGCGTATTCACTCCCCACGTATTGCGCAAACTTCTCTTCAAACTCTGCCACGCGCGGACCTTGGGTCACCCAATTCGTTAGAATGGTATCGTAGGCCAACTGCGCTTCTTCAACTCCTAAGTATGGTTTTGCTACTGGGATTTTCATTTTTTCCAATTTTGAAGTTCTATCTCTCCCATCAAATCGTGCTGCTGATTCAGTTCTCGATAATACGCAATGGTCTCGCGTAATCCTTCACGAAATTCTTTCTCTCCCGAGAAGTTCGTCAAGGCCTTGAATTTGGCAGGATTCACCCACAAGCGAGGAACGTCTGCCGGTCGATCTTCTTCAAACCGAATGCTCATTCGGTCTTTCAAACCCATTTCCTCAATGAGCACTTCCATGAGTTCCTTCATGGTAATTTCAACACCTGTTCCGACATTTAATATTTCTCCAACAACCCTGTCATTATTCATGAGTTGAACTAAGGCGCGAGCGGTATCCTTCACAAAAAAGAAATCACGCGTAACATCTCCCTTTCCAAAAACAACAGGAGCTTCTCCGTTTAGCATGCGAACAATGCTGCGCGGAATAATCTCTCCTGCGTCGCCTTCGTAATGCGCACGAGGTCCGTAGTTATTGAAGATCCGAGTGATTACGGTTGGAAGTCCATAACACACGTTGTAAGAATACGCGTAGTTTTCTCCAGCTAACTTGCTACTTCCGTAAACTGTTTTAGGCGCAGGAACACCCAACTCATCAATCGGAAACGTTTGAATGTCTCCGTAGATTTCTGATGTTGAAATGTAAAAGAACTTCGAAACGTTCTCTTGTCTAGCGGCTTCTAAAACGCGAAGAGATCCTTCGGCGTTTACGCGATGATTTTCGAACGGACTGTGAATGGAATGACGAACACCGAGGCAAGCCAAATGATACACCACATCAATTCCCTTCATGATTTCATTCACTTGCGCTTCATCACAAATGTCTCCTTCCGCGAATTGAAAAGCATTTTTCTCCAATGCACTTTCAAGGTTGCGTAATTTACCGTTCGACAAATTATCAAAACCTACAACTTCATGTCCCGCTTCAAGCAAGGCATCGGTGAGATGCGAACCAATGAATCCGGCTGCGCCTGTGACAAGAATCTTACTCATGCTCTTTTCAGATTAATCACGAATACTCCTGCAATGATTAGAGCAATTCCAACAATGTTGTTCCATGCTAGTTTCTCTCCAAAGAATACCGCTGCAACTGAAGCTGTGAGAATAAAATTCACCGCTGCGCTCACAGGAATAACATAGCTGAAATCGCTTAACGACAATGCCTTGAACAGTACTAATGCCGAAACGAAAATGATTCCCATTCCGAAAAACACTTTCGGTTCAAACAAGAAAGAAAAATAGTCTTTTACTGAAACCAGTCCGCGTTGTTCTGCGCCCCAACTGTTCAAGGTTAATTTAATGAGCGATGCGCCAACAACAGATAGCGTGGCATACAGCGCCGAAAGTCCGAAAATTACAATCTTACTCATTTCTTAATATTTCTTCAATAACGGATTCGGGACGTTTGTTTACTTCATCGAAAATGCGCCACAAGTATTCACCAATGACACCCAGCATTACAATCACCAATCCCAAAAGGAAGGTGATTAACGAGGTCACCGTTGCGAAACCGGGCTCTGATATTTTTCCTGTTATCCCGCCAATTAACATGAGTATTCCGTATCCAAAACTGAAGAACGAAACACACATACCTATGAATGAAATAAATCGAATGGGAACGACAGAAAATCCTAAAAACGAATCGAGGAACAACTTCCACTTTTTTGAAAACGTCCAACCGCTCTTTCCGCTTGAACGCTCTCTTCTTTCGTACTCGATCACATACGGTTTGAATCCAAGCCAGTGCGAGAACAGCGAGCGATTGATGTTCTTCGACGTGTTCTTCAAATACTGCATAATACTTCCATCCCAGAACGCGATATCGAATCCGCTTTCTGGAAAATCTTTCATCACAAATAACTTCACTAAGATGTAATACAACTTCGCGTAAATACGTGTGAGCAAAGGATCCTTTCTCTTTTTCGCGCGAACCGCAGTGATGTATTTTTCACCATTCAACCACAGCTGCGCCATTTCAGGAATAAGCTCCAATGGATCTTGAAGGTCTGCTGCGTAGATGGTACAAGCGTCTCCGGTTACCAATTTCAATCCAGCATTGCTCGCGCAAATAGCTCCGAAGTTGCGCGTTAGACGAACGATTTGTGTGTCTTGAATCAAGTGACGATGCTTCAACAATTCATCCCAAGTCCCGTCTTTACTCCCATCGTCAACACACACCAATTCCAGCGCAAGGTTCATGCTGTTCAATTGTTTCTCTACCTCTTGCATGTTGTGAAAGAGCGGAAGAATAAATTCTTCAACATGAAAACACGGAATGACTACAGATACTTTCTTCATGAAACAAATGCATTTAAAGCATCCCAATTTACGGAATTTAGCGCTAATGTATAAATGGGCTGAACGCTAGTGCGTGCGCCAAAACCTTCTTTCTGTTGCGAAATACCCAAGGCCAAAGAGGCACCTTGATTGTTGGTACTTGTTCCAAAATCTATATAATTCTTTTGAGAAAACGTCTCTTGAATAAGTGTTGCGAAAAGCAAATCCAAAGCGCCTTTCTCTTTCCCTTCCATAGTGGAAGCGATGTATTGGAACCGAACACAATTCGGGGTGTTGAAACACAAAATACCCCCGCACATTTCTTCTCCATGGAAGGCAGCGTGCAATTCAATTTCATTTGGAAATCTTTTTTGCAAATCAAGTATTTCACTTCTGGAATGCGCCGGTGTTGAAGAATAAGCCGCAAGCAAATCTTCTACAATGGTGTAATACGAATCGAAATCTTCTGATAGGCGAATGACTATTCCTTCCTTCACCGCCTTCTTCATTCCGCGCACTCTGCGCTCTTGAAATTTCGGAACGTTGGAAGGAATGATTGCGGGATTCACGTGTTGACCTGTGCATTTCGCGCCAGCGAGAAAAAGCATATGAACGTCTTCCTGCGCAGGCACCTGATGGTACATGAACGGTATGGTTTTGTAATGCAACTGTTCTATTCCTTTCCCTTCCAGATATTGAAGGAAGGATACAAACAGTCGCTGAAATTCATCGAGTCTAATGTTGTGTGAAAGCACCCATCCACCGTAAGTTAACCCTTGATGTGCGAAGGCTTCTTTTCCACTTTCATTCATCGGCAACACGCCCACCAATTCGTCTTCATCGAAAGCAAGCAAGGAATGATCGTTGAACTTCGTTCCGTGATATTCTATAAAATTTCGCGAGAGATGAAAGGTTCCATTTTTACTGTTGGAAACAAACTCTTCCCATTGCTGGCGATGGTCTTCTGTGTATCGAATTATTTTCATTGTTTGTCCTCCAATACGGCAACGCCGAAACCTGTTTTCCCATTTTGATTTCCATTGTAAAACAGAAATCGCTTTCCATTCACATCAACCACACACGGATAGCAAACCGATTCGTTTTCCCACGGTTCACTTCCAACTGAAAAATTCAATTCATTATCTTGTCTTACCCATGAATAGCCGTCTTCAGAGATGGCGTATCCTAAACGGTATCCTAAAGATTTCGTCCGAACACTGTAAAACATTTCGAATCCGTTTTCCTTTTTCACTACCCATGGTCGTCCAAAACCGAACTCATCTTCGTTTTGAAATTGAATGCAATCGTGCTGATCCACTTCCCAATTTAATCCGTTTGTTGAAACCGCATGATGAATGCGATACGTTGGAACTTCCTTTCCGTTCAAGTCTATCCATGCGAATGCACCGACATACCACATGCGCATTTTTTCTCCATCTTGAAGAATAGAAACCGCGCTTCGAATATCGGGTTCTGATTTTGTTGGAAGCAAAACAGAATCAGCTTGAAATCGCTGAAACGAGCCATCTGCTTGCTCTTTCGCTACTCCTGCAAAATATCGATAAGGCACATCAGTTGTGCGTTGCACTCCCAAGTAGTACAACCAATTTTCATTTTCATGTTGAAGGAATTGCAGCGGGCAAACGCCACCATCGTCGAATGAGCCTTCGGTTCCAATATCGAGCAACACAGCTTCACTTCGAAAAATAATTTCAGAAGGATTGTGTGCTGAAACATCTACATAACTGATTCTTCCATTGAAGTCTTCATCCATGGAATAATAATAAACACGAAGAACATCTTCGTTCAAAATGCGCACGGTAGGTATTGCAGCGTATTGCTGCGACCATTCCAAATTCGGATTGGCTTCGACAATTCTACCGAGGCGCTTCCAATTCATCGCGGTGTGAGTTTATGATAAGCGCGACAAGAGATTGGAGAGATATCCTTTCCTTTCACAATGGAGTCTTCTGGAATGTTCTTTACCACTAACGCTGCGGAAGAAAGCAAGCAATCGTCGCCAATGCTCACGGCATTGTTTACTGTGCTATTCACGCCCAGGAAACAATTTTTTCCAATGGTTACTCCTCCACTTATGACTACGTGCGAAGAGATGAAGCAATTGTCGTCAACTTTCGAATGATGCCCTATGTGGTTGCCACTCCAAAGCACAACGTTGTTTCCAATTTCCGTAAACGGTTGAAGGGTATTGTCTTCAAAAATGAAAACGTGCTCTCCCAATTTTACGTTTCTCCAAACGAAAGCATAAGAGCTCACGTAAGAAGCTATTTCATATCCCAAAGCTTTTGCTTCCAAATAAACTTGCGTGCGCAGTCTGTTAAGTTTGGTGTAGACACACGCTCCGAAGAACGCATGATCGCTGGGATTGTAAAGCGAAGGCAAATCTTCGAAAGCCACCAATGGCAATCCGAAAATTTCTTCTTTGTTTATGTATTCACGGTGAACACAAAACGCCACCACTTCGTAATCGCTGTCATGTGTGAAGTATTCGTAAGCTATTTCAGCGAACTCTGTATTTCCAAAAATGACTAATTTATTCTTCATGCTATTTGTGTTTTACAAATAAGATATCCTCTCTTCTATTCGACATAGGCAAGGTGCTGTCTTGCGGAAGCACGAATGCTTCTATTCCTTTCACTCTTGCCATTTTCAATATTGAAAAAACATCATCGTCGTTGAACTCGCCTGGCTTTTTCTCATTCCAATTTATTTCTGGAAATGAATTCGGACCGTGGTTGTTTTGGTGGAATTGAATGCCTTCTTCCGATGTGAAAAAACGATTTCGTTTCGATACATTCGGAATATCGCCAATGAGGGCCATTCCGCCGGGGGCAAGCAATTCACAGATCGATTCAACAAATAATTCAACGCTTGATTCTACGGCTATGTAATGCAAAACGCTGTAGCAGATGATGGCATGAAAGACGTTCTTGTTTTCCTTCGACCATTGTTTTGTTTCGTTTGGAAACATGGCCGAGAACTTTTCACAAAACGAAAAATCGGGAAGTTGATTCAGCATTTCTTGGGAATCGATGAGCACTACATTCTGTCCTTTCTCTTCCGCATTCTTCAACAGCATAAAAGGCAAATCGCTACACCCTGGACCAATGTCTAGGACACGCGCATTCTCCATTGACAGTGTTGAAACTTTCGATTGAATATCGTCCCAAATCTGCGCCTCTTTTCCTTCACGAAAGTGATTGAAGAATCCGATTTTCTCATAGCGCGAAAGACTTTCATCGTTCGCCAATGTTTTGAATTTATTGAAATCCAAATCGGAGAGCTTTTCGATCTTGTTCTCTTCGCTCATGTTTTAAAGGTATTGGGCAAGTTCGAAATTATTGTAATGTGCTTCATTCGTTTTCATGAGCTCGGCCACCTTTAAACTTCCGGCTTGCAGACGAATGATGGGGTCCCAACCGATGGCGGAAGGAAGAATGCCCATGTGTCCGGCCGGGACATTTTCCGGATGGAAATTTATTTCATGTTGAAATAAATCGGCTTCGCGAACGTCACCTGCGAAGCGCAGGAGAAGTGGGGAACTTAGCGTCTTCGAGATATTGAAATTCAACAAAGGAAAAGTTCCCCAAAGATTTTCAGAAAAAGGAGAACCCGCGTAAATCAAGGCTGAAGCCGATTTCCATTCATTTGGAATTTCCGTGGAATTCCAATCTCCGAGATAGGTTGCTCCTAAATTTTCAATTTCACTTTTGTATTCCAGCGGACAATACACGCCCACTCCGGCCGACATGCTTACCAGAGGTTTGCAGAGGTAGGGCGTGAAGTCGTTGTTCGAGACAACGATGAATTTATTTCGATAAGGGGTTTGCTTGGCGTCTTGAATGAGTCGAACAACCATGTCTCCGAGATAGCCGAATACATCGACTTGCGGATGTCTTTCGTTGGTTCCCGCCACGCGGATTCCCTTCGACTTACAAAAATCTAAATCAACATCTTGTGAACGAAACTCCCATGCTTCGAACATGAGTGGGATTCGACACGAAGAAGAAATACGCTCAAGAATAGTACTATCCAATGGACGAAGCGCACCGCTGTTTGTTACAACAGTAGCTCTTTCCCAAGGCATTTCATTTTTTTCTGTGTGGAAATGAATACGGCCTGAAACTCCGCATTGTTCGGCTAAGGCTTGAACTTCTTTTATGCAATCGCTTGCAGATCCGTATTTCGAGTCGCGCGCGAACGCGTGAACATCTGCTCCTGCAATCGCTGCCAATACAGGCGTGCAGGCATAGGCGCCAGATGCTGCTTCAGTTAGCATACATTCATTTTGCAATTGAATGTTTAAGTCTTGAATGATATGTTGAAGTTTTTCGTTCAACTTAAATTTCAATTTTAACTTCTTTTCCGTTTTGCTTAATGCTTTGCTGTGCAGCTTCCAGAATTCGAATGGTGTTTAATCCGCCCAATGCTGAAGCGCGCGGTTCAGAGTTATTTTCGATGGAAGAAATAAAGTCTTGCGCCAATTTTTTGAGAGGCTCGGCCAATTCAATTTTCGGAACATAGACATCACCAACACGATAGTCGATCATGACTTTCTGTTTTTCTTCAAGCGTGCTAACGTTGTGAGCAGTATCGTAGACTTTAATTTTTTCAGTCGGTTCCATGTCGTTGAACACGACCATCTTCTCACTTCCGCCCAACAGCATCAATCTAATCTTAACAGGCGAAGACCACGAACAATTGAAGTGAGCTATAAAATTATTCTGATAGTTTACGGTGAGGTAAGCCACGTTTTCAATTCCATTGTGAATGTGACTTACACCGGTGGCATTCACGCTTATGGGCAACTCGTCTGACAAGTAATCGAGCACTGAGATATCGTGTGGGGCAAGATCCCAAAGCACATTCACATCTTGTTGAATGAGTCCGAGGTTTATTCTTGTAGAATCGAAATATTTCAAATCACCCAAGGCGCCTTCATCTTTCAACGCCTTCATTTTCTCAACTGCACCCGTGTACAAGAACGTATGATCGACCATGAGCAGCTTTCCTTTTTGTGCTGCGATATCTATAAGCTCTTTGGCTTGAGCAACCGTTGCTGTCATTGGTTTTTCAAGAAGTACGTGTTTTCCTGCGAGGAGAGCACGTTTCGCTAAATCGAAATGGGTAAAAACGGGTGTTGCAATTACGACTGCATCAATTGAGTTGTTGTTGAAAGCATCATCTGCCGAAGTCGAAGTGGCTAATGTTGGAAATAATTTCGAAGCTTGATCGAGACGCTCTGTTTGCGAATCGATTAATACATCTACATTAGCGTTTCCGAGTGACATGAAGTTACGAAGAAGATTAGGTCCCCAATATCCATAGCCTATTTGCGCAATTCGTATCATGATTAAGGTTTGGCATCGAAGTTATTGAAAAATGAAGGGACTACCAATTAATTGAAAGGGGAAAGCCCAGCGGGGAATAAAAAATAAAGAAAGGTAAAAGTTTTATTGAAAAATGAACCTTTTCGAACAGCTAATGTTTTATCAGCAAAATCAACAACTATGCGCCCTCAAGAGTTCACCATTAAGGACCTGGAGAATTTCTCGGGAATCAAAGCTCACACCATTCGTATTTGGGAGCAGCGCTATGGGATTCTTTCTCCAGACCGCACAGACACGAACATTCGCAAATACAACGACAAAGATTTAAAATCGCTTTTAAATATTAGTCTTCTCAACAGTCTAGGCCACAAAATATCGAACATAGCGAAGCTTTCTGATGATCAGATTAGAGAGATCATAAACAAGCATGCCCATAGCAACAACACGGAAGAGCACTTTTTACACATGCTCAAAATCTCTATGTTGAATTACGACGAAGAGCTTTTTTCAAATGTTATTGACCCGCATACGGCAGAGCATGGATTGGAAAAGACCTTCCGTGTAATCATTATGCCGTTCCTTATGCAGATAGGGTTGCTTTGGCAGTCGGACTCTATTTGCCCAGCTCAAGAGCATTTCATTAGTGCACTCATTCGTCAGAAATTATTGTTTCATGTTGAATCAGTCAAGATTCCTCTGGAGCAAAACATGCGTCCAGTTGTTCTTTTTCTTCCAGACCTAGAAATTCACGAACTTTCGTTGTTAATGCTTCATTATATTTTGAAACTTCGTGGTAGAAGAAGTATTCTTTTGAGTCAATCTGTTCCGGCAGATGATTTGAAGCAAGTGGCTCAACGCTTAGGCGATGTTGATTTTGTTTCAATTTTCACCACTCATCCTTCTACAGTTATGGTTCCAGACTATTTAAAACGACTCACTCGCATGTTTATGGACACGGACTGTCATTTCCACTTTACTGGATACAATCTGAAGGGAATTAAGTCTCCTGACACGCTTTACATTACGCTCTATTCGAATATCGACGAGTTACTTGACGGACTAAAAAACTAAGCCTCAGCTCATTAGTTATTTTGTTTAATATTTTTTCAAAATAATTAAACAAAAGTTTGGAATGAAGATGGTTCTGTTTAATATTTGCATCGCATTCATTAAACAAAACGCAAAACATGAGCACACTCGAATTCAACTACCTAATTGGTAACCATTCTGGATCTTTAAAGAGCTTTGCCTATAATTTCACAAAAAACGTAGAAGATGCAGAAGATCTTCTTCAGGATACGCTTGTAAAAGCTATACGCTACAAAGATAATTTTCAAGACGGAACGAATTTCAAAGGATGGTTGTTTACGATCATGCGAAATATCTTCATTAACAACTATAAGCGCAAGAAACTTCAAAAGACGATTAACGACTCAACCGACAACCAGTTCTACTTGAACTACGGTAAGATTTCTGAAGATACTGTTTCTTCGAGAATTAACGAAAAAGACATTAACAAGGCAATAACGCAACTTCCATACGAATTCAGAACTCCTTTCCAATTGTTTGTAGATGGATATCACTACGATGAAATTGCAGATTCAATGGGCATTCCAATGGGAACAGTGAAATCGAGAATATTTCACGCACGTAAAAAATTAAGCGAAGAGTTAGCTCATTTTGCTTAAACGGAAAAGGAAGTGTCCGTTTCGGGCTCTTTCGAGTACTTCAACATTCAACTTGACTGACTTCGCGGTTTGAACAGCCGTCTCGAAGTCTACAAACAACCAGGGAAAACATTGCGTTTTCCCTTTGTATTTCAACTCGAATTGAACTTTACCAAAATACTCTGAATCGAGCATAGGCCAATCGGCCTTGGCATAGGTGACATCGGTGCTGTCAATGAGTATTGAACCGGTTTTGCTCAAGAAACTTTTCAGCTTACGAAACATTAATTTCAACTCGGCCGGAGACTCGGCCAGCCCCATTCCGTTCATGAGGACCAAAACTGTATCGAAGTTTTTCAAAGTCAAATTCCTCCAATCTTCATTTATTACTTTGTTCACTCCTTGAGAAAGTGCAACGTTTGCTGATTTCTTCGAAACTTCTACTGCTGTAACATCGAAACCTTTATTCTGCAAGTAGAGGGAATGGCAACCTGCTCCACAACCTAAATCAAGGACCTTCCCCTTTGAATTTTTTAAAGCGATTTTTTCATATTTCAACATGTTTTTGTACGGGCGGAAAAACACGCTTGGATACATTTCAGGCTCTTCACTTTTGTTAATGAATACGCGAATTGGCGCGTTATCATTTTTCTCAAAATAATTAAGCATTGCGGAACCCATAACATCATCTCTCATGAAGCAAAGATAGTTCTCAAGTAAAAATTAAAACCGCGGCAACCAATTGCATAACTTTGTAGTCTTGAAGATGTCAAAACCTTATCATGACTAAAAAGTTATTTTTCATAATCTCCCTTTTGTGCTCAGCAACGGCTGCTGAGGCGCAGCTTCAGCTTCAAACTTTAACCATTCAACAATACGTTCAGGATGTATTGTTGGGAAGTGGAGTTGCAGCGACAAACATTACCTATACCGGCTGCCCTCAGCAAATTGGGTATATTACAGGGGGAAACTCCGTTGGATTATCGATTGACGGAGGTATTGCGCTCTCCTCTGAAGCTGTTGCCACAATCGTTGATCCGGCATCGACCGCATTCTTAGATGGCACCTGTGAAGTTTCTGGCGATGCCGCTCTTTTGTCGATTGCAAATTCTGTCCCTCCATTAATTGGGCAAACATTTTCTGTTGGAAGTGTGAATGATGTTGCTATTCTTGAATTCGATTTTGTTCCAACCGGAGACACCTTACGTTTCAATTACATTTTCGGAAGTGATGAATATTTGACTTGGGTGAATTCTTCTTTCAACGACATTTTCGCGTTCTTACTTTCAGGGCCTGGGATAACCGGTCCATACGCCTCGCCTGCTGGATTTCCTGGTGGAGCTGTAAACATTGCTCAATTGCCAAATACGACTCCTCCACTTCCAATTACAATTAGTTCAGTAAACAACGTGCTGAACAGTTCATACTACATAGATAACCAACCCAATGTTGGAATTTATTTGAATGGATACACTGTAACATTGGAGGCTTATGCATTGGTTCAGTGTGGTGAAACCTATCACATTAAATTAGCTATTGCCGATGGAAGTGATACAGCATTAGAATCTGCAGTAATATTGGAAGAAGGGTCTTTTTCAAGTAACGCAGTTGTGGACGTTGACTTGACTTTAAATGCTGGTGGTCCGAACGAAGAAACACTATTTGAAGATTGTGGCGAAGCAACATTAACCTTCACCCGTCCTGAAGTAAGTGACCTTTCCATTCAAGACATGTGCATTATCACATGGACGGGCACTGCTGTCAATGGTGTTGACTTTACTCTCATGCCTGACACAATAATATTTCCTTCGGGAGTAGCTTCAGTGTCTTTTGTTATTGATGCTTTTGCAGACGGACTTACAGAAGGTATTGAAACCGTTCACATGGACATCTTGAATTTAGCAGCCTGCAACGGTTCTGGACTGGTAAGTAACTTCGATTTCTTTGTAGCTGATGTTCCCGATCCAATCGTTGTTACTGGGTATCCACAAGACTTATGTCAAGGCGTTACAGCGACATTGGAACCTACAATTACCGGAGGTTATGGCAATTATGTTTACAATTGGAGCACCAATGAGACTACTCCAACTATTGATGTTTCTCCGATTAATTCGACGACATATTTTTTAACTGTAACAGATACTTGCGGATGGCCAGGAGGAAACACGAATTTTCCTGTTAACATACTTGTCTTTCCCCAACTGGTTACCAACATTGACAACGGCGATATTACTATTGGTTGTAATGAAAGTGTGAACATCACAGCAACAACCACAGGCGGTGACGGTATTTACACTTATATCTGGACCGATGAAAACGGAGCGAATTTATTCGGCTGGGGCAATTCACTTTTCTTCGGTTCTTGGAATGGACCTGGAACAGTAAATGTTGAGGTTACCGATGGGTGTGGACTTGTAGCCACTGATCAAATTCAAGTGTCACTTAATATTCCGCCTCTTGTAATTACGGTTCCAGACACTGTTAACGCACCTTGTTTGACTTTCTTCACTATTCCTGCTACGGTAGCGGGTGGTGACGGATTCTATTCTTACAGTTGGTATACCAACAATGTTTATGAATGGGACGAGTGGGACAACATCTACGACAATACCGGTATAGTTTCTCAAGCTACAGTCGTAGTTGAAGTCAGCGATGGGTGCGGACAATTCGCATCTCAAGACATAATCATTACTGTTGAAGCGCCCCCATTGACCGTTACTCTTCCGGCCGCTTTGGCGGGAAATTGCATCACTCCTTTCACCATTCAACCTTCGGTAACAGGTGGCGGCGGAACAATGTCGTATGCATGGAACAACAACGGAACTCCAACAGCAACAAGCGTGAACTATACATTGACACCGGGAGTTTCAACTACGGTCGGATTAACGGTTACTGATGTTTGCGGTTCATCCGCGAATGCGCTAGTGCCAATCACAATTACAAATCCACCCGTATTCATTGATCTTGGAAATGACATTACAGCAGGATGTTTGGACAACAACCTCATTACTCCAATAATCTCTGGAGGATCTGGCGGAAATAGTTTCGATTGGATTGTGGACAATGCTGTGGTTGGAAACGGAACTACTTTCTCTATCGTGACACCTGTTGATGAGCAAGTGATTGGAATTATAACAGATGTCTGTAATCAAACAGATTCAGATACATTAATGATTTTCATTCCGAATCCTCCTTTAAATCTTGTGGCTTCTCTTGATACGGCCGTTTGTGTTTTGGGGACTGCTATGCTGAGCGCTCAAGCTTCAGGTGGTGGTGGTGGATTCACTTATACATGGACCAACAATAGCAATGGCAATACCGCAACTTACTCGGATTTAACTTCACCCGGAACTTATACGGTTACTGCTCTTGATCTATGCGGACAGTCAATAGCTGAAGATGTATTTGTAGATGTCATCCCTGTTGATGCGCAGTTCACCGCGGAAAACACTTCGGGTTACACGTATGACTTCATTAACATTGACACACCTCCTTGTATTGGCTGCAACTACGAGTGGATTTTCCCAAGCGGGGAAGTTATTACAACTCCAAGCGTGAATTATACTTTTGATGGATTTGGAGAAGCCACAGTTTACTTCAATGTAACCAATTCAATTGGTTGCACGGCGAGCAATAGCTTTACCATTACCTTTCCTCCTCTACTTTACATTCCAAATTCATTCACTCCGAACAACGATGGTTTGAATGATGTCTTCATGGTTCAGGCGAGTAGCGTATTAACCTACGAAATTAGAATCTTCGATCGTTGGGGTGACGAGGTTTATTATTCAACAAACATTACAGATGCTTGGGTGGGTGATCATCGCGGAAACAACGACACGTATTGTCAGAATGACGTTTATAGCTACGTTGCCACAATTAAAGGATTCAATGGAGAGGCACAAGAGTATCAGGGAACGGTTACTTTGGTGAGATAACCCAACACGTTGTGATGACGCTGCGCGAGGTTTATTCGTTAATGATAAGCGTGTCTATTGAGCGAAGGATGTCGTTGAAGATGATTTTTTCTTCTCGCGTGAAATTTTCTTGAGGCACGCTTCGCAGGAAACTCATGGCTCCGAGTTGTTCTTCTTCTGAATAAACGCCTTCCTCTACTTCTAAAATACTGAGAAGTTCAAGCATTCCTTGAAGGCCATTCTTTACCGCAACTTCAACCAAAACATGTAACTGTCCGGCTGCTGAAAAACCATTGCTCCACAGGAACTGCAGAATATCTACTTGAATGTTTTTATATTTCGAATCGAAGAGGGCTTGAGCCAGTTCTTCTTCTGCGTTTTTAACACGCATGGCCGAAAGCATTTCGCGCGCTTCTCTCTTCACCGCTTCGTATTCTGAGGAAGCCAAAGCTTCAAGCAACGGTGCAATAGCGTTTGCTTTTCCACTTGACTTCAATAGTTCTATTGCATGAAGCGCAATTGATTCATCGGAAGACATCAATTGAATGCGTAATTCGGAAGAAGATAATTTTTGGCTCACTTTTCGTATCGTATTAATGAGCGGCGAAAATAGTTCATAAATTGAACGGATTATTTTTCATTTCGCTCACCGATAAATAAAAACTATTTGTATAATTGTGTAAAGATTTAAACTTATGAAAACTCTTCGCTCTCTTTTAGTTGCTGCGGCCCTTATGGCAGGTACTTCAGTAATGGCTCAAAACATTATTACTAGTAATGAAGTGAATCTTACGCTTTCATCAACTACCACTCGTGAGCAGTTGTTCCAATTGCGCAACGATATGATTGCTCAAGGACTCGATTTTCAATACACTCCTCAATTCGATTCAAACAGAAATTTAATAGGCATAGCCTATTCTGTGCGCACCACCGCTGGTGGAACAGTGGTTTGTCAATCGAACAACAATGTAAACCTTACCGCTTCTGCTGCACACATTCACTTGGTGAAGCAAAACGGAAAATTCGTAGAACAGAACTAATCAGTTTTTTCAGATAAAAAAAAAGGCCGCTTTTTCAAGCGGCTTTTTTATTGCTCTTCCTTTCAATACTAATTAAACTCTACTTTCCAAGCAGCTATTCCAGCAGTAAGCTCTTTCACGTAAGTTCCTGTTGCGCTGTATACCTTCACCTCTGAAGGTGAAGCGTAATTCGTTTGACCACACACCCAAACTTCATGCGTGGTAGGATTCACAGATACTCCGTTTGAAGCTTGACTTAAGAAATCTGTAAAGACATATGTTTGCATGTCGAAGGACAACAGCGTGGTATTCGAGATGTAAATCTTCTGATTGGTTTCATCTTTCGCCATGTGCAAAGGGTGATCTCCCAATACACCCACATCGAATGTCGTGACAGAATTATCCACTGTATAAACTTTCGCCAAAGCCGCGGGCGTATGTCCAATAATTTGCGTCCAGTTTTCATCATACTGCGTTTCGCCGCTGCACAAAGCCCACAAATAACCGTTTGCGTCTACTTGAATTTCAACTGGTCTGTCTGCCACATTTACGTAGGTAAGAACGGACTGAGAAGGAATATCAATTACAGCAATACGATTGTCTATGTCCCATCCACCACTGTTACAGACATACAATCGATTGCCCAAAACGCACATGCCTTCAGGACCCAATCCTACCGGCGTAGAAGCCGTAATGGTATTTGTTGAAAGGTCAATCCATTTCACACTTCCATCTAAACTGCCATCTGTAACTGCAGCCATTCCATTTCCAACATATTGAAACGAACGTGGGTAAGCGAATCCTGTTATTTCCGCTTCAACCTTAAACGTCGTTGCATTCATAACAATCACTTTCGCGGTAGAATTTGAAATTGCATAGAACTTACCATTCACCACATCGAAATCTGAAATAACATCGCCAAGGGCTGTTCCATTGGCATCTGCAAATGGATTTGAAACTAGCACGTTATTGAGCGTCCAGGTAATACTTCCATTCAAATTACCAAAAGAGCCTTCGTTTACGATGAACGCACCGTTCGTATAATCTGCAACTGTTGGTTCATCGGTTTTGCATTTATCGCATGACACTAGAACGAGTGAGAATAAAACAACAGACAAAAATTTCAATTTCATGATTCTATATTTTTAGTGAATGAAAAATTTAATACTTATTGAATAAACCCTACCCGGCATGGCGTATCCGCGTATCCATTGGTATTGGGTGTTTAAGATATTTTGAATTTCAACTTGAAGAGACAACTGATTTTTTCTGAATTTCAATTCTCTATTCAAATTTATATTCAGCAAATTGAAACTGGGAACAGCATACGAGTCGGTGTTCCCTTCATCAGTGAATCGCTTTCCTACGAACGAATGCGTTAGTCCTGCTGACCATAAATTTCGAGAATAACTTACAGAAGTGTTCGTGCGAATTTGAGGCGTGTAAACCATTTGATACCCTTCTGAATTGTTAGAATTTAATCCTGAAGCGTTGGTATATTCCGCACGTTCAGAAAAGTTCCATTCGCCATTTGGCATTTTCAACTCCCAAGAAATTATTCCTTCGGCTTGCTTTATGTTCACTGTTTTGAAGTTCATGGCCATCCAAAAATCTTCCGGCATTGGAATCCATTGTATCCAATTGGACACCCTGCCAGTCTTGGCGTTGAGCTGAAACTGAATATTGCTTCTTTTATTTAAACTTTGAATGGTGCTGCTCCATTTCGCTTGAATCCAATTTGCTTTTTCCGAAATCAGATTTTCATTTCCTCCTTGAATCCAGTAGAGATCATTCGCCGAGGGCATGCGCGATTTAGAGCTTGCTGAAATCGAATATTCATTTTTAAATCGACCTAACTGTTCGGGCATTTCAATACCTACTTCTCCACTCACAATTGGACTGCGATCTGAGCGCCATTCGGGTTTAACCCAAGATACGAACCTCAATTTCCCTTTGGCTATATCTTGAATGTAAGACGCCCACAACGAACCTCCCTTCCACTGCACTTGCTGAGTCCAATCGCGGTATTGAAGCGAAGTAACGCTTGCAGTAGGATTAAATTGAACGAGCGCCCTGCGCATTTGCAACGATGCGTTTACAAAAGCGTTAACGAGACTTGTTTGAATTTGGCTTGAAGCTACATAGCTCGAATATTCTTGATTCGATAGAATAATCGAAACGCCTTGCTTCGATTGGAAATGCGAGAAAGAAAAAACATTTTTTCGCTTTCCTTCACAATAGAATGACGTTTGAAAAAGATCGTCACGTTGATTTGCATTCAAGTTACCTAACCCACCCATAACAGAAGGCAACAAGGCGTACCGATTAACTGCCATGGTGTTGAAGTAATGGGTTCTCTTCTCCCCCACATAGACAAGATTGCTCTGAACGCCTTGAGAAATATTGTTGTTGTTCGTTTGAAGAACTAGCGGAGCCTCCCATTGCTGAACATCTCTGTATGAGAATTTATTTTCATTGCGAGATTGAAACGCACGAATGTTCCATTTCCACTGATCTCGCTTTCTTGACACAGCCATTCCATAAAAAATATTCTGCAAGGAATTCACGGTGCTTTCGACTGAGACCTCGTTTTTCGTAGCCGTGCTAGACTCCAAACGAAGGGTTGCGGCCAAACCTACATTTCGCTGAAAGCCGCTGAAGTTGCGTTCTCCGAGCGATGCCGATTGAATAAAAAAGGACGGTATAAGAGAAAGGTCTGCCATACCCAGTGTTGGTGAATTCAAAACAGCTCCGTTTAATTCAACGGTTACATAGTTCGAACTCATTCCTCCTAGACGGAAAGAAGCGATGGATCCGGGCGCTCCGTAGGTGTTCACCATACCAATACCTGAACGTTGCAACGTGGTAGCAATGTCTAAAGATGAAGAATGAAGTAAAAGAGTAGAATCTACTGCGTGCAGTTCATCTGCTTTCAAGCTGCGCTCGGAGATAATCTCCAAAGGCATGATGGATACATGCGGCAGTGAGTCTTGCGCAAGCAAAACAAAAGGCAACAGCAACAATAAGACAGCACAAAGTTTTTTCTTCATAGTCCTGTTCTCGCTTGGCCCCGAGCGATGATGGGGTTAATACATTTGGCAGGTCTTCTGACTTATCTCTCGGTTGCGCGCCTTCCCGTTTTCACAGTGGCTTTGAGTGGCAATCGTTTTCATTCTTTCGAATGAGAGCTTTACAGCTGCGGGCACAGTTCGCGATTTTCGCGCGATTCCCTTTTCACAATGAACTTCTTCATTGACCAAATGCTCGGCAAATGTAGTAAATCTTTGCTTCTGTCCTATTTTTGAAATATGATTCGTTTTATACTTTCGATATTCGTTTGTTTGATTGCCCTGACTTCATCTGCTCAGCCTATGATGAAAGACACGGTTGACATTAGCTTACTTTCTGCTCAAGATCAAGCGAAAATAAAATCGATGCGCGCGAAACTCAATCTTACCGAACAGCAACAACTTTTGATCCCCTCCATTTTCGTTCATTACCACGGACTTATTGAAGAGCAGAAAAAAATCATGAGCATCGTTGCGGAAGAACCTTCTGTGAATGAAGAAGAGCGATTGAAAGATTTGAACATGCGCTCAGATGCCATAAAAAGATTTAGAGACGAGCGTGATTTGAATATTGAACTTGCCCTAACTCCCGAACAAAAAGAAATTTATACTACTCAAATAAAAATAGCCAAACCGCAAGTGCTTCATTTCGGAGTTCACGATAGAATGAATTGTCCGGTTTGCGTTTCTCCTACTACTGCACCATGATAAAAATACACGTTTACCTTTCTGCATTTCTCCTTACCTGCATAACGCTTGGATCATGCGTCATAGCCCATATTCCACCCAATGAGAATCCGGAGGATTATAAACCAGCACCCGTTTCGAATAAACCGAACAGTCATTCGGTTCAGGTGCCAAATGTTGAAGTAAAAGATAGTCAAAGCAAAAAATTCAATGTAAATGTGTTCACCGGAACAGGCGGACATGGACACACCTTTCCCGGAGCAACTGCTCCGTTTGGAATGGTTCAGTTGAGTCCGGATACGCGTCTCGACGGATGGGACGGTTGCGGTGGTTATCATTATAGCGATAGCATTATTTACGGATTCACGCACACGCATTTGCAAGGAACGGGAGTGTCTGATTACGGTGATATACTGTTCATGCCAACGAATGGACACACGAAGGAAAAACCACTTTGGCGCGATGCCATTGCTTCAAAATTTTCGCATAAAAGAGAACAAGCAAGTCCAGGCTTTTACAGCGTTCACCTAGATGATTATAACATTGACGCGGGATTCACAGCCTCTACTCACGCAGGATTGCACAAATACAAAATGCAACCGGGAGACTCTTGCTTGTTGTTTTTAGACTTCATGCACAGAGATAAACTCTTGTATTACGACTTGCATTTTTATGGCGATACTGCGATTAGCGGTTACCGTGTTTCTGAAGCGTGGGCTACTGAGCAGCACACGTATTTCTATGCAGTGTTCTCTCAACCTTTTGTTGGAAATGACCAATTGATGCAACGTTCGAAGAGTGTGAATGAAAAAGGAGAGACGAAGATTGAACTTGAAATGATTCAAGCGTTTCAGTTTCTTTTCCTTCCAACCGAAAAAAATGAATTGACTATTCGCGTAGGAATTTCGGGGGTTGATGAAGAAGGAGCCAAGAGAAATTTATATGCTGAAATGCCTCAAACCGACTTCAGATACAACAAACAAAAAGTAGAAGAAGAGTGGCAGAAAGTTTTCGAAAAAGCGCCTGCCCCGATTTTATTTCCAACCAGAAAAGGACTTGAGAATTACCGCACTTCTCTGTATCACTGTTACACCGTTCCGAATGTGTGGAGCGATGTAGACGGAAGATACAGAGGCATGGACAATAAGATTCATACGGCTGAAGGATATACGCGCTACACTGTATTTTCCCTTTGGGATACGTTCCGCGCTTACCATCCCATGATGTGCAAACTCGAACCGGAGCGCACGCAAGATTGGATGAAGACTTTTTTGGAAATGTATAAGGAGCGCGGTGAATTACCTGTTTGGGAATTGGCGGGAAATGAAACGTACTGCATGATCGGATATCACAGTGTACCTGTAGTTGCAGAAGCCTACCAGCAAGGTATTCGTTTCAAAAACCGTGAAGACGAATTGAAAATGTTGGAAGCCATGGTTGCGACAAGTAATGGTCCGCAAGATGAAAAGAAAGCCTATGTAAAATATGGATATGTTCCTGGCGATGAGTTCAGCGAAAGCGTGAGCAAGACATTGGAATTTGCTTACGATGATTTTTGTATTTCACGCTATGCTGAAATGATAGGAGATAAAGCGGTTGCGCAACAATACGCCATTCGTTCTCAGAACTGGAAAAACGTTTTCGATCCTGAAACGAAATTCATGCGTGCCCGCGTGAACGGCGGATTCGCGACACCTTTTGATCCGTTCCAAGTGAACTTCCATTACACCGAAGCGAATGCCTGGCAGTATCGTTTCTTCGCTCCGCATGCTATTCCTGAGTTGATGGAATTGATGGGCGGAAAGAAGGAATTCGAAGCGGAGTTGGATAAACTCTTCAACGCACCAACGCAAACTACTGGAAGAGAGCAAGCCGACATTACAGGGTTGATTGGTCAATATGCACACGGAAACGAACCGAGTCATCACATGGCTTATTTGTATGCATACGTGAACAGAGATAAAGTGCACATGTATCGCGACAGCATTATGAAGACACTCTACTCTCCTACTCCAGATGGACTTTGCGGAAACGAAGACTGCGGACAGATGTCGGCATGGTATGTTGTAAGCGCATGGAATACGTATCCAATTTGTCCGGGCGACTACACCGGGTGGTGGCAAGATTACGAACCTATGTCGGAATTTGACACTCGAAGTCAAGGCTATCCATCACCATACCCACTTGGCATTTATAATGAAAAAAAGATTGTCCCTGCGCCTATCATCACAGCTCCGAACAGGGCATTCGTTGGCGAGCAAATGATTTCGATTTCATGTTTGAATGGTGCTTCAAAAATTAAAGTTGAAATAATGGAAGAAGGAGGTATCAAGAAAAAAGGATTCTTCTATTCCGAGCCGTTCAAGATTACAAAAACATGCACCATACTTGTCAAAGGATTGGCTGGTTCGGACCAAGAGATTGACAGTCCATGGATTGAAGCAACGTTCTACAAGCGTTCAGGAAATTTGGTTATGAAGGAAGTGGGCAATTACGACGCGCAATACACCGCTGGTGGAAATGATGCGTTGATTGATGGCATTCGCGGAAAGCTCGATTTCAGAACAGGTGTATGGCAAGGATATAACGGTAAAATGGAATGTGTGATTGAATTGAAAAATCCGACGAACATTAAAAAGATATCGCTTTCTGCTTATCAAGATATTCGTCCATGGATTTGGTTTCCGTCTAACGTAAAATACTTCGTTAGTAAAGATGGAAAGTCATACGACGAAGTTTATTCACAAGATTACACCTCGCAGCAACGCGTTGAAGGTCCGCAAGTGCATGAGTACACTGCTACCTTCGACAAGAATTTCAAAGGCGATGTGAGTGCGGTGAAGTATGTCAAGTGTGTTGCGATTCCGGCGTTCGAAAAAATTCCTGAATGGCATTTGGGTGTTGGCGGGAAGCCGTGGGTTTTTCTTGACGAACTGATTGTTGAATAACAACGAATGTGGCGTAGCCACGAATGTGCAAGCACGAATGTGGCGAAGCCACGAATGTCCGGAGGACGAATGTCTGACGACGAATGATAATGGACTATGAGTGAATCGAACATATTTTTTGAGAAGGGGTTAGCGCAGACGACGCCGTTTCCGTTAGGAATTGAGGTGGAGCGTGCGGAGGGGTTGTACGTTTATAAGAAAGACGGTTCGCGGATTATGGATTTTGTGAGTGGTGTTGGGGTGAGTAATCTGGGGCATGGGAATGCGCGTATTCGCGAGGCTATTCATAAGCAGGTAGATAAGCACTTGCACACGATGGTGTATGGTGAATTTATTCAAGAGGCGCAAGACAATGCAGCGAAGAGTTTATTGAAATTACTTCCAGCTGAATTGAACTGCTGCTACTTTGTGAACAGCGGAACGGAAGCGATTGAGGCGTCCATTAAGTTGGTGAAGCGTGTTACGGGAAGGAAGGAAATTGTTGCGTTCGTGGGATCTTATCATGGGAGCACGACGGGGGCTATGGCCGTTAGTGCGAATGAAGTGAAGAAACGAAACTTCCGTCCGCTTATGCCCGGTGTGAACTTCATTCGATTGAACAACTGGGAAGATCTCGATTTCATTACAGAAAAAACTGCGGGTGTTATTCTTGAAACCATTCAAGGAGACGCAGGTGTGCGTATTCCGAATGAACTGTATTTGCATGCGTTGAAGAAGAAATGCGAAGAAGTGGGTGCGCTGCTCGTGTTCGATGAAATTCAATGTGGCATGGGGCGCACCGGGAAAGTGTTCGCCTTCGAACACTTCGGCGTGGTTCCACACGCTATTACGCTCGGAAAAGCACTAGGCGGTGGAATGCCAATCGGTTGCTTGGTTTCCTCGCGAGAGAACATGCGCGAGCTTTCTCACAATCCGTTTCTCGGACACATAAGCACCTTTGCCGGACACCCCGTAGCTTGCGCAGCAGCGCATGCCTTCCTGGAACAAATTCACATCGAAGATTTATTGAATCACGCCGAGCAAATTGGACAATTCATTGAAGAAAAATTAAGCGCTCATCCAAACGTAATCGAAATTCGAAGAAAGGGATTGTTCTTCGCCATTGACATGGAGAGTGCTGAAATGGTTCAGCAAGTGGTGGAAGAAAATTTAAGAAACGGACTCTTGAGTTTTTGGTTCTTGTCTTGTCCGTGGAGTTTCCGTATTGCGCCGCCGTTGACGATTACCATGGAGGAGGCGGCTGATGGCGTTGCGATCATCCTTGCTTCTATGAGTGCCGCTAAATAATTAAAGAATCGCTTTTATTGTTTGAAGAATAATCTTCATATCCGTGAGAAAACTTTGCTCGCGGAGGTATTTGAGGTTGAGTTGAAGTTTGGCGGGCATGATCTCTTCGATGTAAGTTTTCTCGGGGTCTGATGAGGCGCTGAGGAGTTCGTTTTCACGAACGTATTCAATGCTTGCGAAGTCGGTAATGCCTGGCTTAATGCTGAGGACGTTTTGTTGTTCTTCGTTGTACAACAAAACGTATTTGGGAACTTCCGGACGAGGACCTACGACACTCATTTCACCCAGAAACACATTTACTAATTGCGGCAGTTCGTCGATCTTGTACTTCCGAATAACATAGCCACTGCGCGTAATGCGATTGTCTTTCATTCCAACTGTTAATTGACCTTTGGATTCAGCATTTTTTCGCATGGAACGAAACTTCAACAAACCGAAATTTCTTCCATTCAAACCCACACGTTGCTGCACGAAAAAAGGAGAACCGAAATCGTCAAAGACAATCCAAAGAGATACAACAATTGCTAAAGGCAACAACACAATGATTAGCGCAAGCGAGAAGCAAATGTCGAACAGTCTCTTCATTCCGATTATTTGATTGCCTTCAGAATGGCATTGGCCACGCGCTCTGCGTCTTCATTCGACAAGTCATAATAAACAGGCAACGAAATTTCGTTCTTGTAGAAATTGAACGCATTCGGAAAATCGTGAATGTCATACCCTTCACTCTTATAAAACGTGAACAAGGGCAAGGGTTGGAAATGTACGTTTAAAGAAATACCCTGCTCAGCAACCTCGCGAATCACAGCGTCGCGCTGATCTTCTGTGAATTTGTTAATGCGAAGCATGTACAAGTGGTGGTTTGAATCTGACCAAGCTGTTTTGAAAGTTGGAAGAATGCACTTCTTATTGACTGCAAGAATGCGATTGTAAATTTCACAAATCTCTTTTCTTCTGTCTAAACTCTCTTGAAAGCGCTCCAACTCCACTCTACCAATGGCCGCATGGATGTCAGTCATGTTGCATTTGTATCCAGCTTCAACAATGTCGTAACGCCAGTTGCCCGGTTGCATTTTAGAAATCGCATCTTTCGATTGTCCGTGAAGTGACTTCACGTAAATCTCTTGACGAATCTTTTCCGAAATAATATCGGTTTGAAAATTCAATGTAATTGCTCCGCCTTCCGCAGTGGTTAAATTCTTTACGGCATGAAAAGAGAATCCTGTTACATCTGTTTGGTTACCCACTCTTTTCCCCTTGTACAAAGAACCGAACGAGTGTGCTGCATCTGAGACAACCAATGGCCTTCCCATCTTCTCTTGTGCTCGATTGGTTGGCTTCCATTCGAAACGCTTCGTGAAATTTTTCACGAGTTCCATGTATGCGTCATAATCGACTGGCAGTCCTCCAACATCGACAGGCATAATAGCCTTTGTTCTTTCGGTCATAGCCGCAGCTACTTTCTCAATATCCATGTGCGCTGAATTCGGCGCGCAGTCTACCATTACTGGGGTTGCACCTAAATGCACAACTACATTCGCTGTAGCCGCGTACGTGTATGCCGGAACAATTACTTCGTCGCCTGGACCAATTCCAAACCAATACAACACCATTTCCACCGCGTTTGTCCACGAGTTCAAACATAACACGGGACCCGAATCGCAGTACTCTTTGATATCGTTCTCAAAAGCACGTGTCTGCGGACCGGTTGTTATCCAACCTGAACGCAATACAGCTGTTACAGCCTCAATTGTCTTTTCGTCAATTCTCGGAGGTGAAAAAGGAATGGGTTTCATAAGTAGCAAAATTAAGGGATACACCCCTTGTATTGGTTAACTTTACCCCATTAAACTTTTTGCAACTATTTCTGTTCTAATCGCATGACATTTAATTCACATAGCCTTTTCCCATTCCACAAATCAATAATACTGTTTTTGTTTGTCTTTATTTTTGGAGGAACCACTTTTGCTCAACCTCAGACTGGAGGGAGACCGGGAGGAACAGGAGGAAGCGGAGGAGGACAACCGGGAAGACCAGCAGCAAAAGGACGTGTGTATGGGAAGCTCTTCGATGCGCGAACAAACAAGCCTTTGGAATTTGTGGTGCTGCGCGTATACAAAGAAGACAGTTTGGTGGTGAAGGAAAAGAATCCTCTTGTTTTGGGCGGTGCACTTTCAAAATCGAATGGCGAATTTACCATTGAAGATTTACCGGTGAATGAAAAGCTTTCTTTACGTTTTTCGATGGCCGATGTAGATGCTGCCTTTTTTGTTTTTACTTTGAAACCTTCTGGTGGCCCTATGGGACTTGTGGAAAAAGATCTTGGAAATCTGAAACTCACCTTCACCGGACAACTGAATACCGTAACCATTGATGGTGGCGGACCGCGATTGGAATTCGATAAGCGCATTTACGATGTTGACAAGAACCCCATGAATTCGGGAGGAACTGCAGAAGATGTGCTGAGAAACATTCCTTCACTTCAAGTAGATACTGACGGAAATGTTCAACTTCGAAATGCTGCTCCGCAAATATTTGTTGACGGGAGGCCCACTACCCTCACCATTGATCAAATTCCTGCAGACGCCATTCAGCGCGTTGAATTAATTACCAATCCATCTGCGAAGTACGACGCCAGCGGCGGTGGTGGTGGTATTGTAAACATTGTTATGAAGCACAACCGCAGCGGTGGTTACAACGGTAGTATTCGCGCAGGGATGGATAAACGCGGACGAATCAACTCGGGATTGGACTTCAACATTCGCCAAGGAAAAATAAATTTCTTCGCGAACGCCAATTACAATCAACGCCGAAGCATTAGCATAGGAACTACTGATCGAGAAAACGTAGCGCCTGCATATTCCTTGTTTCAAAATCAATACAGCATGAACGACGGTTTCATGTTGAATGGAAGAGGCGGATTCGATTGGCTCATAGACAATCGAAATACGCTTACTTTTTCCGGCAATATCATGAAGGGATCCTTCGCTCCTTTTGACACGTTGAATGTTAAAGCCGATACTCTTGGAGGAGGAACAGGTTCGTACTACCGAGAAAGCAACACCAAGCGAGCCTTTCAGAATCTTGGCGGAAGCGTATTATACAAACACCTCTTCACGAAAGAAGGAACGGAGTTGAACGCCGATATTAATTACAACCGAATTAAAAGTGTTTTCGATGGGGATTATGAGAACATTTACAACGACGCGAATGCTACGTATTTGATGCAACACGGAGATGTTTCTCAGTTTTTAATTACTTCACAAATAGATTTCGAATCGAAAGTTACTGATCGTTTTCGTATTGAAGCAGGAACAAGGTTCTCTGTCCGCGACTTCACAACAGAGTATAGAAATAAACAATTGGTAAATGGCATTTGGGAAGACATCACTTCATTGGGTGTGAACTACCATTACCTCGATCAGGTTTATGCGGCTTATGGAACCGCTGCATTGGATTTACCTGTTTGGAAAATTAAAGCTGGACTTCGCGCTGAGAGCAGCGATTACAAAGGAGAGCTGCTAAGCACGAATAGCAACTTCGCATATAAATATCCGATTGCGCTTTTCCCTTCGTTATTCGTAACACGCGTAATTACTGAAAAGCAAGACGTTCAATTTGCATTGAATAGAAAGATCAATCGTCCAAGTTTCATGACGCTTTCTCCGTTTACGGACTACAGCGATTCGTTGAACATTCAGCGCGGGAATCCCGGACTGAAACCCGAGTTCACACAATCGGGCGAACTCTCTTGGCAATGGATTCCGAATAAGAAAAACACAATGATTGTATCTGCTTACGGCCGTTATACAACGAATGTAACAGTTCGTCAGCAAAGCTTAGAGTACAGCGAATTCTTGGGCGACACTGTCGTGGTTACCTCTTATCAGAATGCTAGCAGCAGCCAGGCCTTGGGATTGGAATTTGTCTCACGTAATGCGCTCTCGAAGACCATTGACATGAGTACGAACATTAACATATACAACAGTGCCATTGACGGAACGAACCTCGATCCGAATTTAAAGAACAACATCAGTTCGTATTGGATCAAGAGTAACATCACTTACAAGGCTCCAAAAAACATTTCTATTCAAGCGATGTTCGATTACAGCAGTAAACGTTCGTTGGAGGTTGGAAGCAGTGAACGCGGAGGCGGTGGTGGTGGCGGAGGAATGGGCATGGGCGGCGGTGGCTGGGGCGGAAGCAACAACACTGTTCAAGGATACATTGAACCAACCTATGGATTGGACCTTTCCATTCGAAAAGAATTTTTAGAAAATAGAAGTTTGGTGCTTTCATTCAGCGCACAAGACGTGTTGCGCACCCGCGTGAACATTGTTCACAGTACTTCTCCATACTTCGATCAGACTACCTACAAGCGTCGCGACTGGCAAATGTTCCGTTTCAACATTTCATGGAAATTTGGAAAGATGGATTCGCAGTTGTTCAAGCGTAAGAACATGAAGTCGAACGAAGGCGGGATGGAAGGCTGATTCACGGAGTGAAGATTGGCGGAGCCAAAGATGTTGCACAAGATTGGCGGAGCCAAAGATGCGGAGCAAGATTGGCGAAGCCAAAGATGTTTCACAAGATGCTTCGCAAGATTACTTCGTAAAGAATAGCATGCGAGGCTTTCCTTGGAGGTCGTTCTTCAACTCTCCTTTCCAACCCATTGCCTCCCCTAGAGCTAAAGTTTCGTTAGCGTAGTTCTCATGTATTTCGAAGAAAACTTGTTCAACAGTTTTGCAATTGTTAGCCAGTTCTAGAATGCGTCGGTAAAAAAGTAAGGGATCGTTTTCGGGAACGAAGAGTGCGAGGTGTGGTTCGTGTTCAACAACAGAAGAACGCATTTCACTTCCTTCTGAAACGGGGATGTATGGCGGATTTGAAACAATGGTGTTCCAATTTCCATCTGGAAAATTTTGAGACAAAATGTCCACTTCCTTCCACTCCACTTCCAACTGAAATTCGTTGGAATTTTTTGAAGCAACTTGCAAGGCTTCTTTCGACACATCACATCCGGAAACATTCCAAGTTGGTTGTGCTTTTTTTAAAGCGAGGGCTATGGCGCCGGAGCCGGTTCCGATGTCTAAAACCGAATGATTATTCGGTTCGATTTGATCTTTAACAACCGAATGATTATTCGGTTTTATGGTTTCTAGTATCCACCTCACCAACTCTTCGGTTTCTGGACGAGGGATGAGAACAGAATTGTTCACGTGTAAATCCATTCCGAAGAAATACGCAGAACCCAAAACATATTGCAAAGGTTCGTGCTGCGCAATACGCTTGGCGGCTTTGTAAATCAAGAGAATTTGCGATTCGCTAACGGTGTCGTTCGCTTTTACCACCAAGTCTGCTGATGAAAAATTCAAATAATGTCTGAACAATTCGTTCACGACATTTCGCGCTTCTCTTGCATCGTACACCTCTCCTATTCGCTGAAGAGCGAATTCTTTCAGCGTACTTATTTTATTGTTCGGAAGAATGTGGTTCATTTCACGAAGAAGAATCCGTATCCTTTTCCACCCACTTTCAACGTGTAAGAATTAGAACCTGGATCTGTTCCAACAACTTCCAATCCGTCTGTACTCACCTTTCCTTTCCAATACCCAGGAAGCGTTATGTTCACATTGCCTTCGCCCTTCGCGAAGACTACGATAGAAATTTGATCGAGGTATTTTCTTGCGATTACCAAGGCCTTCTCATCTGCTTGAAGCACATAAGTCTCTCCGTAAATCAAAGGCAAATTCTTTCTTCTCAGTTTTACTAATTTCTGTGTTGAGGTGCGCAGTGCCGTCTCTTCGCTGTTCAACTGATCGAAGCGCATCATGCGGCGATTGTCAGGATCATTTCCTCCCGGCATTCCAATTTCATCTCCGTAATAGATGCACGGAATTCCAGGCACCGACATTAAGAATGCCGTGAGTTGTTCCAAGCGAACATACCCAACATTGTCTTTGTGTTCGATCTTGCGCGACCATCCGGCTTGCTTCGCGTTCTCTTCGAACTTCACGCTTCCATCTGCATAAGAGATGAAACGTGCGCGATCTTGGTTACCTGTGATATTTCCCATCAAGTGATGCGATCCGTAATACTTCGCGCTCTCTTGAATGACTCTTCCCAAATTCGCGAAGCTTGTTTCCGATTTAGCAAAAGCATCCACTGCCGCATCGTACAAATTGAAATCGAACTGCGCATCCATTTGCTCACTTCCAATGTAAGATTGAATCAACTCAGGGCTTCCGTAGGTTTCTCCAATTTGAAAAACATTCTTTCCGCTTGCCTTGACTTTCGAAGTGAGTGTTGTCCAGAATTCTGTGCGGATGTGCTTCGTGGCATCGTGACGGAATCCGTCTAGATCGTAATTCGTTACCCAAAACATGGCAGTGTCTGTTAGCGCACTCACCACTTCCGGTCTCGCGAAATCCCATGTTGGAAGGAAGACATCGAACCAGGTGGTCAATCGTTGATCGTCCCAACGCTCGGTGTTCATACTTCCATCTGGAAGATACAATGGCGTTACCCAGTCTTTGTGTTCTTTGATTAACGGATGATCCTGATGCACGTGATGGGCTACGTAATCGAGGTACACATTCATCTTGTGTTTGTGCGCGACTTTCAATAAGGTTTTGAATTCATCTTCTGTTCCGAAACGATCGTCAATGGTTCGAAGTGATGTTGGCCAGTAGCCGTGGTAACCACTGAACATGCTTGTGTCTCCGCCTTTGTCCCACAATCCCCAAGCGCCTTCTGCATTCTTAGTAATGGGTGAAATCCAGATGGTATTCGTTCCTAACTTTTTGAAGTATCCATCTTCAATCGCCTGCGTAATTCCAACTAAATCACCACCTAAATTATTTGCGATGGGCTTAATACGTGCGTCGTTTGTTGGACGATCATTAACCTTATTTCCATTTTTGAAACGATCGACCATGGCGAAATACATGACTGTAGCGCGGGTATCTTTTCGTTTTAGTTGGAAGGATTTCTTCACGGGTCTTCCGTAAGAAAGAGGAATGAGCACATCGTTGAATAGTTGATTACCGTCGTGCGCGTATGCACGAATGTGCGAGCGTTTCATTTTCCATGCCTTTGTAGGAATATTGAAATGCAACTCCCACTCGCTCAGGTATGGCTCTTGCACGTGCACAATGGAAACAGGGATGCGTTGATTTTCGAAATACACATTTGCACCTTTTGGCTCGCTTGTGCAATAGATGATTATTTTCTTTCCTTTTTGCGAAAGAACTTCCATGCTTGGTTTAGGAGCCGAAGGAATTTCAATGAAACTATTCTCTCCGCCAAGACCGTTCGGCATTTTGTTCTTGTTGTTCGCGTCGAGCAATTCATCTGTCCCGTTTTCCCAAATGCGATACGGATATAATCCTGGCTCTAAAAACAACTCAACGCTGTATGTACCGTCTTCGTTGTATTTCAAAGGAGTTGCATTCTTGTTCCACCCGTTCATGGCTCCTGCGATAAAAACAGAACTCACATTTTTTTCAAACGTTGGGGTGTATGTAAAGACATATGACTTTTTTGCTGAAGCGAAAACGGGAATGTCATATTCATTGGTCTTCGTTTCAATATTTAAATTGAAAACGGGCTCGTAATTTCCTGCAGGAAAGACCACTTCACGGGCAGAAGAAAGATTGGTCTTGTCATAAGGACTTGTTGAAATGCTCACCACCGCTTCCGGATGAATGATGTAATTCGAAACTGGGATGCGGGTGTAGGTTGTTGGAAGGTGAATGGGCGAAGCCAATCCGGGTAGCTCTGCCACCTTTTTATTCTTGTTCAAGATGCTGCATGAAGAAAGAAGGACAACGCCTAAAAAAAAAGAAATCCATTTATTCATTCTGCTAAGATAAAACGACCTGTGCGCAGCGCAGCACTTTTCACTTATCTTTCGGCTATGAAATTGAGACGCCTTGCCCCGCTTCTTTTTTTGGTTTGTATTTCTTTCGTTGTTCAAGCGCAGTACACAACCAATCCCATGCTGAATACTACATGGACGAGCTTCGGACTAGGCGCTAATAGTTCCGATAATCTCTCGTATCAATTGTTCGCATCGAAATCGACTTACGAAGAAACGGTTTCAACAACGGTTCGAGCGGCCTATTCTCAAGAGCTTATTGAAGGAAATGACGACAGTATTTTTTTCAGGAAGAATAGATCGCTGGAAGTTGGCATATTGTGGGGACAAGTGTGGGGAAGGAAAAATATGTTTTTGGCGGCTAGCGCCGGAATGGGATTAACGCTTCGTCTATTCGGAGACAGTGCCATGCAAGTCATTGATCAATTTGTTTACAAAGCTGGAGCAACCATTGGTGTTCCCGCGCAAATTGAGATGGGATATCTTTCCAAGAAAGGTGGTCTATCTCTAATGTTAACTGGTAATTGGAATTTTCGCGAGCCGTATTACGGGGCTTTGCTTTGTTACACAAGGAAGTTGAGCTTGAAGTAATGAAGAAAGACATTCAAACCAAAGAAGACCTTGTGCAGCTTGTAGACGTGTTTTACAACCGCGTTCTTCAAGATGAAAAACTCGCGCACTTCTTTGCGCTTTTGAACTTCGAAGAACACAAGCCAAAGATGGTTCACTTCTGGTCTTTCGTTTTATTGGATGAACCGGGCTATACCACGAACGTCTTCGACAAACATGCGAACTTACATGCAAACTCTGACGATTTCAAGGAATGGGTTTCTCTTTTCCACATGACTGTGAATGAACTGTTCGAAGGTGAAAAAGCCGAAGCAGCTAAGTTTCGCGCAACCACATTAGGCTATACCTTTGGGTCTAAACTAGACGCACTGAACAACCAAGCATGAAAGGTCTTTTCTTCACTTTACTCTTTTTTATTTCCTTCCAACTGCAAGCACAATTGCTTTTTGAAGGAGGTGCTTTTTATCAAGATACTCCGGACATTTCAGCCGCAGTTGATTCGTTCAACGCAAGACATCCTTACAATTTAATCTCACTTGAACATCCTGTTCGCGGATACAGCGGATCTATCGGTTATAGCATTCCGCTGAACAAAAACCGTTCGTTGTATCTGGCTCCTCATGCCACTTACCGAACTCGCACCTCCAAATTATTTGCAGAAGATACCGTTCGCCTCGATCTTCAAGAAGTGCAAATTGGATTGCAATTCATAACCGGACCAAAGGCTTGGTTCAGTCCAGTTGCGGCCGGTCCCTTGGGAACTCGCTTTTTTATTAGTTTGGAAGGGGGTGTAAACGCGAGCCGAATGTCGGTTCAACTCATCGACAGCGCTGTCACTTCAAGCCAAAACATACAGAGACTTGCACCCTATTTCCAAGCGGGCATTGGTTATCGCGCTTTGGTTTTCGGAAAGCATTTAGTTGTTACTCCCCGCGCATCGTTCACCGGCTATTACACACAGCGCTTTAGGTATGCCGCTAAAATCTTGAACAACGACGAAGTGTATTTGAAATTTCCGAAGTCTCCGCTCACTCAGGCGTATTATGTCGGAGTTGAATTCGCCTGGATTTTCAACAAGAAAAAATAAAGACAAAACAAAAATCTGTTTCTTTGCGTTACTCTACCATGGCAATGAAAAAACTCGCACCTCTTTTTTTCTCATTTTTACTCATGAGTTTAAATAGCAATGGCCAAAGTTGTGCTGAATTAGAGCAAAGACTTCTTCCCTTATACACTTCTTTGGTGCAGGGAAATGAGGCCAATGCCCTAGAACAATCAGAAAATATTCTTCACGAACTCGAATCGGCTTCCGATTTACCAGATCTTTTTTCTTATCCGTTTGAAGCCACTCACATTTTCAAACCTGTTTCTTCAGACGGCACCCTTCGTGTTTTCACTTGGAACTATCCGAAAGAAGATGGGACACAACTTTACTTCGGTTGTCTCTTTCAAAAAATAGGAAAAAAGGATTCTCCAACTTTCATTAAGTTCAATTTCAAGCCCACAAACCTTCCTAAATGGGAAACGAAGGTATATCCTGAAGAGAAGTGGACTGGAGCGCTTTATTACGCCATTGCACCCATGAAAAAAGGTAGAAAAGATCCAGAAGCTTACGCGCTTTTAGGGTTTAATTCAAAGGACAATCTTTCTAATTATAAACTGCTTGATATTTTAACCATCAGTGGTGGTAGTTGCAAATTCGGTGGGAATTATTTCGAGGTAAAAGATAAAAACCCGAAGCGCATCGTTTTCGAATACAGCGATCAAGTTACCTGCTCGTTAAAGTATTACGAAAAGGAACAAACTATAATCGTTGATCACTTAGCGCCTAGAGAAACTATCTACGAAGGTTTTTTTCCTGAATACGGTCCAGATGGTAGTTACGACGGGTATAAACTCGAAGAGGGTAAGTGGAAGTATTATCCGATTATTGACATTGCCCCTTTTGTCAATGGCCAAGCCATACCGTTCAGTAATCCGCGGCCTTAGTCTTTGACCTTTATTTCACAATTTGAAGTCGAATAACACGACCTTCCAACTTCAGAAAATAAAATCCCTCTGAAAGTTTTTCGATGTTCAGCATTTGATTAACAGAACTGATTCTTTCGCTAAATACTTTTTGTCCGAGTGCATTGAAGATGAATACCGACGCACCTAAATCCCTTTCATTTATTTGAATGGTAATATTGGTTGAAGCTGGATTCGGGAAAATTTGAAGGGTTGAATTCAATTCCTCTGAAACATTCTGGGCGAGAAGATCTAAAATATTCGAACGTGAATAAACCAAAGATCGCGAAGGATCACAGCTTACCCCAACGACTTCAATCATGAAATTCGTTTCACCTATTGGCGGATTCAAATCGGTGTAAGAAAATACATTACTCGCCACTGTGGCAATGAGGCTCATGCTCCCTGTGTTCGCGCCGCGATAGATGTTGTAGCTATCGAAAGCTATTCCTTCGTAGGCGTTCCAATTTAAATTCACGTTGTTGCCCACACCTGGTGATGTTGTTAAATGAAGGGTCTTGTGAATGCCGTCAAGCGGAGCGTAAAGGTATCCGCATGTATCTCGCATGGCAATGCGGTAGCGATTCGATTGCACTTGTGGATTTGAGTTCTCGTCTTGAAACGTTCCTGCAGACAAGTAGTCGACTTGACCAATTTCTTCAAACACATTTATCGCATTGGTCTCTTTGAAAACGACAATGCTTTGCACTGCGCTGTTTGCAATGGGTTCCCAAATGATGTGATTTTTTCCACTTGCATCATCAACTGTAACAAGGCAGATGGAAACAGGTTCTGGAGAATTTACGTTCACACTTAATGGACCAATGTTCACCACGCATCCGCTTGGTTCTGTCCCGATGAAATAGAAATCTTGCGTTACGTTTCCATAAATAATTAATGTATCTGAAACGCTTGCACGCAAGGTGCATCGGCAGGAAAGAACTCGGTTATGTCCCACACATTTCCATTAATGAATTTGTATTCATACGAACCCGCAGCCAAATCTAACGTTATCCACCAAATTCCATTTCCTGCATTTGTCAAAGTAAGCACACTTGGATCCCAATTGGGATAGGGATTGTCGATGGTACCGTCACTATTCGCATCTGCGAAGCTTCCTGCGATGTGCACGCCGGTTGGGCTAACGGTTTGGTTCGACATATCTACATGGAACGTCACTCCGAAAGCAAAGCTTTGGGTGAATGTTACAAATGTCGCAATGACAAACAGAAGACCGCGCTTAACCATATTCCTTTATTTTAAATTAATTCGGAAGGAAAGGTATAGACGAGTTGATGAAACAAAAAGGGAATTAGTTTAATGAGGACTTCTTGAGCATTTTGTATCGCTCAAATGCTGCCTTCAGTTTTGCATTAGGCTTCGGCGAGTTTGTAATCAAATTCACAAACAACGAGGAGTCGGCTGCACTGAGTTTTAACATATACTGTTGATTCACTTCTTTCATTGTCTATTTGTTAACGTGCAATTGAAACCAATTGGCTATTGCAAATTTAAAATTTTTCTCAAAATAGATAAACTACAATTTGCGAATTTCTATAGGCTGAAGGCATTTGAGGTAAAAGATAATTCAATCTTACCCCCTCTTACCTTTTCTTAACCTTTCTTAACTTTTCTTAACCTCTTTTACCTTTTCTTAACCCCTCTTAACTTTTCTTAACACCTCTTAACTTTTCTTAACACCTCTTAACTTTTTTTAGTCCCTCTTAACTTTTCTTACTTTGATTGAAAGATTTTTTCGAACCTACGCCATTTTTAAAATCCACTTCCGATCTTCCAGCCAATTATTGAATTCTAAATCCTCATACAGATCTAATGACCGCGATGTATTCCTTCTTTTTACTATTTCCCTTTTCTTGTAATAGAAGGGAATTCCTCTTAAGTCATATTCATTATAGAAATACAACTTCAGCGCATCTATGCTTATATTTTCTCGCGTACAGACATAATCGTATTTGGAATGACAATCATAAGTTTTATAGTCCAATTCCATTATTGGGTCTATGAACCACTTCACCCCTGCTTTTACTGTATCAATTCGCCAGAAATCATAATTATGAAGACTGAAGCAGTTCTCGTATCTATCTATGGGTATCGGCCACATGTTATAGAGCCAATGACTCTGATTATTGGCGAATAAAGCGCCTCTTCTAGAATAACTTGTATCTAGACCTTTTGAAGCAATCGAATGACGATTGCCCTTAAACGATAGATGCCATATGTATCGACTTGGACAAATTGACTTGAGTTTGATTTTCATAATTCCCGTTTGTTTAGATTAATACATCAACGAGCTCTTGTAGAGCTTTTGGCTTATTTTAATCTTAGGAATTATTTTTACATATCAAAGATATTTAATTTGGTTAGGAATGCAATTATTTCTTGCAAAAAAAATTAAAACACAACAGCAAGGACAAACATTAGCAAAATGAAAATTCCTGTATTGATTGACAGGATTTTAAAATATTCAATAAACTCCCTTCCCCACCCATGCGGAAAACGCCCGCTATGATTGACTCTTACATCAACTATCCTGCTGCCAATAGCTCCTAAACCGAGAATTGAGAATACTGTAATCATGGCGGTGTATTTATTGAAGAACAATACCGAAAGTGAAATATTGTGCAGGTTGAAGAAATCTTATAAAGGCAATTTAATTTAATTATATTCCGTTCACCGCATCTATTAAATAAATAGTTAACTATGAAAAGACTCATCCTACACCCCGACGATCGTTCAACCGATTTCTTAAAGCCTATTTATTCAAACCTTGAAAATACAACGGTGGTGACTGGCGGTATAAGATACCAGCGAGATATACATAGCCTTATTGAAAGCCATGACCAAGTTATTATGTTAGGACATGGATTCTCTGATGGCCTGTTGTCTGTAAGTCAATTCGGATTAAATCCGTTTATCATTGATGCGCGTTGCGCTAAATACCTTTCAGAGAAAGAGTCGAATATCTTCATCTGGTGTTACGCCTCTGATTTTGTAAGGAAGCACAAACTTAAGGGCTATTGTTCAGGCATGTTCATTAGCGAAGAACTAGAGGCGCTCTATCACAATGTCGAGGCTACTGAAGATCAAATTAATTTATCGAATGACGTTTTTGCACTTGCCCTTGGGGAGGCCTTACAGCATGGGTATTCTGCGCATAAGACTTATGAACACGTTAACTCGAAGTATGAAGCTATTTCAGAGGGGCATTTAGTAGTGCAATATAACTTGGAGCGACTGAGGTGGTATTGACTTATTAAATATAGTGGTATATTTTTTTTAAGATGACATTTAGCTATCAAAGACAATAAATATCGATAATCCACAGAATTCCCCAAAGCAATTGAGCAAAGACCCAAAAGACCACGAATGCAATAATGAAATGAAACCACTCTTCTTCAATAAATAAACGCTTCCAATAATTTTTATGCAAATCTAAAAACCGTTGACAAGCGGCAAGGATTAAAACCAAGAAGATTCGCTCTCGAGGCCCGAAAACTTCAGACAAACGAAAAACATCGAAGCCAAACTCTCGAACACCGCTGTAACCTTTGATTGGCGTAATTAAATCAATAACAAAATAGCCTAAAGAAAAAAGGGTGATAAATACAAATAACAAAACCAATATCCCTCGATGAGGGTCAGAAGACCTGTAAAAACGGCTCTCCATCCTAGCAGTTAAAAGAGCAGTATGAGTAACAAAACAAGCCGTCGCAATTTCTAAAAACATGGAATCTCCTTTTTCAGAACAACTGAAACTTCAATTTAAAATTGCTTATCCGATGCAGAATACACCCCCCTCATTTCAATATTCTTTTTATCCGTTTGCGTAGTGTATAACTAATAGTGAACTGGATGAGGTGTTCAAATCCTTAAGTAACGTTTAATTCTTTGCAAAGTTTTTAACAACAACTTGCCACAGAGAAATTTCTTCTTAAAATTGTAAAATGTAAAAATGGAGTCCAGAAACCATTAAAAAAAACGGGGAGAACCGAAAATCCTTAAGACTAGGAAAAACTAAGTAAAATTTATGACATACTCTCAACTTTACGAAAACTATCGTACAGAGCGAAAAACAGTTTTGAGTGAAAACCAATTTGCCTCACTTCTGTTAATGTACCCTTCTGTTTTGGTAGCCTATGCCGACAATGATTTTGACGCATTGGAAAGACAGAATCTAGCTATCTCTTGTGCTTCTGCAGCGGGTGATGACAAATTATTTTCAGCTGAGTTGTACTCTGAGTTAATGAATACAATTTCACCTGAAGGTGAAAAATGGAAGAGTTCATTTCTTGAGGTATTAAAAGCAAACCTTGCCTCTGATTCAGATAGTGCTCAAATTGTTAACGATCTCATGATTTCAATGGCTGAAAGCTCAGATGGAATCTCTGATGAAGAGCAGGCCGTAATTGATTTTGTTAAAAGCTCACTAAACATCTAATAATTATGAATACAAATTCACTTCCAATGAATCCTGGAACCCCAGCGATAATTCAACTTGGGGTTATTTCAACTATGCCTATTGGCGATTCCAATTCATGCGAATCCTTGGGGTACAATGAAATTGACCAAAAGACTATCATTTACAACATGGGCGGAAGCAAAAAGAAATTAACTATGTGTGCGAAAAACGTAGGTAATATCCTTTTCCCGAAATATAAAAATGTTGGAGACGATGCTGAAGACAGATAATTCTGCCTTGGTACTCATTATCTCAAACGAACATGACATTCACCTCACTCCGGTAATTGAAAAATTATCGGAGCGAGGTGTTTCGTTTTTCCGCTTGAATACTGAAAACCTCTTTTCAAAATATCTAATTGATATTTCATACCGAGAAGGGAAATTAATTGGTTCAATAACCAATCAAGTTTCAAAAGACAGCATAAGAATTGAGAGTATTACAAGCGTGTGGGAGCGCAGGCCTATGGCTCCTATGAATACATTTACTCCCGTTCATGAAGATTACTTAAGTGTTATTGCTACCGAACAGAAATCGTTTTATCAGCAGTTTCGTTACGCGCTCAAGGATATAAAATGGATCGGTTATCCCTTAGACGACATACAGGCTAGCTCTAAAATTTATCAGAAAATAATTGCTCAAGAGGTCGGATTAAACATCCCAAAAACAATAATCACCAACCGATTATCATCTCTTAAAAACTTCACTGAAGAAGGTCAGAATTTCGCTTTAAAACCAATGAAAGCAGATAGCATTCAAATTGGCGATGATCATCAAATGGTTTTTTACTCTAGAAAAGTTTCCAAGGAACAACTTAACTCTTTAGACGAAGATGGATTTGTAAACGCACCAAATTTTATTGAAGAGTATATCGAAAAAAAATTCGAAATCCGATTAACAATGGTCGGCAATTCAGCTTTTGCAGCTAAAATCGAAAGCCAAGCCATGTCAGAGGGAAAGGGCAAGGAAGATTGGAGAGAAGGATACGACCACGGCATAAGCTTCACAAAAATTAATCTTGATAAGGAAATTCTAAATAAGTGTCTTGATTACCTTCAACGACTTAATCTAAATTTCGGCTGTTTTGATTTTGTTGTAACAAATGAAGATGAATTCATTTTCTTAGAATGCAACCCCAATGGCCAGTGGCTTTGGATTGAAGAAGACACTAAAATGGATATTAGCGGAGCTATTGCTCAATGGCTGTCCTAGACTATGAATTATTCTCGAGAAATAAGGGGAATTTTCAACGGATTAAATACCAATGAAACTATTTTCTCATGTGACAATCAATTCACAGAAAAAGAAATACAAATCTTTTCCGATAAGGACAGATTGTCTATCTGGGAGCCCGATGGGATGCCCTTTTGCGGTGACTTCGACAGTTATATCAAAGTGTTTAAATCTAACGAATTTAAGGGGTTCTATCGAGTTGAAGTTTTTCCTTGGGGAGAGATAAATTTGCACATTGCATTTCCAACATCAGAATCATTGATTTCTCGGTACTATTTAAAAACCACTCGTGAATTTTTAAACAACCTAATACCTCTTTCGAAGAAGGTGAAGATTTATTGCGTTTTTAGACCTTCAAATACAAATGTTTTGAAATACATGACGCATTTTAAATTCCCTTTAGAAAAAACAACCCCTGAACAACATTATTTCAAGTTCAACTTGGAATAATTGTGAGGCGATAACCTAATTACTTTAGGAAAATTTCAACTCTTCTATTTCGCTTTCGATTGGCTTCATTCGAATTTTCGAATCTCGGATTTTGCTCTCCAACACCCATTGAAATCATAGAATTGGAGACATCAGCACCTTGAAGGTAACTTTTTACAGACTCAGCTCTTTTCTGAGACAGTTCCAAATTGTAATTCTCCTCTCCTACATCATCGGTGAATCCCTTAATTTCAATAGTCGTTCCTGAATTTTGCTTTAAAACATCTACCAATCGTTCAAAAACAAAAAGCATTTTAGGATTAAGTTTATATGAATCGAATTCAAAAAGCACTTCAGGCAAAGTAAAAGTTGGAAGGTCATTCTTCTGTAAAAGGAAAATATCAGTGGTGTTTTCCGCTAGTAGAGCCGCCACCTGAAGACCTGTAACTTCATATCCGGTTCTAAAATTCGTCTCTCGAATACCGCCATCTCCTGCACTACCTCCCTGGGTTGGCTTGAATCCTAAAGGAATAACACGAGCTAAATAGGAATTTCCTGAAGAGGTTTCTTTATACCCCCAATCATCAAATTCTGTATTCGCGTCGTCTATAGCGTATGGGCCATCCCACTCTAACCAATTATTGATATCTGATCTTTTGAATGCATATACATCCAAATCTGTTCTTTCTCCTCTTTGACCATTGGAGCTAACGAACAGCGTTAATCCATCTGCAGACAACCATGGCGTGCGCTCAGCTCCTTGCGTGTTCACAACGCTTCCTAAATTCACTGGGACAGCCCAATAATCACCATTTTTAACACTTACATAAACATCGGTATTTCCCCAAAAGCTATTGTTCCATTTCCAACCTTTTTTATGGTAGTCTCCAACATGTCCTGGTCTGTCTGAAACAAAGAGAACGAAACTTTCTTTATTGTTGGTTATACCGTCAGCCTCGGAATAAATCGAATTAACAGGTTCTGGTAAGTGGTTGATGCTAAAACTTGTTGACGAAAGTTTTTTCGCAAGAAACAAATCGGTCGTTTCAGTTCCGTTGTTACTGTTTTTAGGACCTAGTTTTTCAGGGTAATTGGCTGTTATCATCAAGTTCCCATTTTCAAGAACTTGACTAACGCACTCATGCCCGTTTGTGTTAAGAGTGCTAATAGGCCTGGAATCAGCCCAAAGGCCATCTTTCAATTCAGAAAAATAAATGTCTTCTCCTCCTGCAGATTTTTGCTTGGTAAAATCAATTTTAAAATCAAAAAAACCCGTTCTATCCATTGCTGAAAAGAATAGTCCCGATCCATCATTGGTAAGAACTGGCAAATACTCATTTGCAGCTGTATTAATATGATGACCCAACTTAATAGCCTTTCGACCTTGGTTCAAACTACCTTTTACTTTAACATTTGTGTTACCGTCTGAGGCTACCGTTGACGACGAGTTAACGCTTGAATTGGATTCACTTCCTCCAGTTGTAGAACAAGATTCGCTTGCAATCACAATAAAACACACAAACAAAAAATAAAGTGCTTTCTTCATTACAGAACGATCTGAGTTATTATTTTAAATCAATTACAGAGCAAGCCAACCCATTGCAGGTAGGCAATAAAAATATAATGTTCCCTTTTGTTACTTCAATTCTAATTCTACACGACGATTTTTAATTCGTCCTTCTTGAGTAGAATTATCTGCAATTGGATTTGAAATCCCGCCAGCTACCGTGATAATTTTTGAAGCATCTATTCCTTGGCTAACGATGTATTTCTTCAGCGATTCTGCTCTTTTAAGAGAAAGACTTGTATTAAAATTCTCATCTCCTTCACTACTCGCATAACCGGTTAACACAACTTTTGCCGAACTGTTGCCTGACAAATGATTCTTAATTGCTTGCAACTGACTTGCGTGAGCAGCATTCGCTTGAGACTGGCCTTCTGCAAATGTAGCAATGGTTTTAACCTTTGGGTTATACACTGGCGTCGCAGTTGGCCCTGGATTAGGAATAGGCTCTGGGGCTGGAGGAGGTGTAGGAGGTGTAGGAGGTGTAGGAGTCGGTGGAGGTGTTGGTGTTACTGGACCTTGAGGAGGCCCTGGATTAACAACAATCGACTCGTCCTTTCTATTACTCATAAAAAAGAATATACCTAACCCCAATAGAGCTGTAATTAAAACAGGAATCAACATCTTGCTTTTCTTCTTTTCAGCAGAATTTGCAGAGTTGCTTGGTGCAGCGGGTTGCTGCTTAGGTTTTTCATCTGAAGCTTTTGGTTTAGTCGAATCGCTTGTATTAGAAGCGCCAGAGCCGCTCGCTTTAGCTTTATTCTTATCAACTGCAGCGGGACTTCCTGCACCTGAATCTCCAGATGATTGTGGTTTCTTCTCAAGACTCGGCTTGGTATCTCCTTCCGGCGATTTCGTTAGATTTAAACCTTTCGAAGCTGTGGTTTCTGTTTTCGGTTTTTCGTCTGAACTTTTGTTCAAGTTCAGTTTCGATTCTTCAGGTTTCGTATCACCTTTAGACAAATTCAAGCCTTTAGAAGCAGATTCTTCAGGAACACTATCTTTATTTAGATTAAAACCTTTTTTATTTGGCTCGTTCGATTTGGAACCACCGTTTTCTCCGTCTTTGTTTAAATTAAGCGCCATTTCTTTTTAGTTAATTAGGTAAATAACTCGATAAATTTATTTAAAGTACCGGTGTATTTTTCACCAGTTGCAACGAATTCCCATGAATCACCCACTCTGACGAATCTGCCAAACTCTACTGCATCCTCAGTAGTGAATTTTTCAGCCAAATTATATCGAACAACTTCGTCACCCGTTTCATCATCCCACATTCTGATGTAACAATCCTCCACCATGCCGAAATTTTGAAGGAGGGTTCTTCTGTCCTTCTTTTTATCGTTAGGATATTTCGTAATGGTGACAGTAATGACAATCTGAGAAATTCCTTCCCATATCTTATCGAAATAAATCTTCATGTCCTCATCATCATCTCCTTCGCTTTCAGTGCCATCAATGGCATCTACTGCACCAATCACAGAACCGTCTCCAGAATAAGGTCTTTCTCCTTCTGGAGTCATCATTTTAAGCTCTGAGTTAAAGAACACAACATATTCATCAGCCGGAATTTTCCCATTTTCCCCTATTAAAAAAGCACTCACGTCCAAGTCAAAGTCAGGGCCGTCTGGCTCTTCATTTGGGTTCCAACCCAAACCAATACCCGCAATTTTTAATTTCGGGGCTTCTTTGGATAGATTAAATCTGCTGCCTTTATTTAAATTCAATGCCATAATTTGTTTTTTTTTTGCGGTTATATAATTAATTGTAAAGATCTAATAATGCTTGTAATCCTCCGCCGAACGCTTGTCCCATAGCCTCAAACTCCCATTCTGATCCCATTCTGTAGAATCTACCAATGATTACTCCGTCGCAGTCTGCATAACTTTCAGTCATTTGATATTCACAAATTGCAGAGTTATTCGCAGAATTGTATACTCTAATGCTTGTGTTTCTTACGTTTCCAAAGTGGAAACCAGCTTCTGGATTCGCAAGCGTTACTGCGATAATAATTTGTTCAACATTCGAACCTACGTTTAATAAAGCTATGTCTATTGACTCATCATCACCTTCTCCTGCGCCCGTTCTATTATCGCCCGAATGCCTAACAGAACCATCTCCACTAACGTTGTTGTTATAGAAAACAAAACAATCGTCTGATGGTATTTTGCCACTACTTCCCAACATAAATACAGATGCATCTGCATCTGAACTTTGACCATTAAGGGTTGTCTCATCCCAACTTAAACCCACTCTTACTTGATTTAAAGCCGGTACAGTTTTAGTAAGGCTTATCGACTTCTTTTTCTCTAGCGTTATCATTGTATTAAATATTTAAATGTGAAATTAATTGTTTTTAGTTGGGTGTTTCTGAAGGAACAAGCCCACAAAATAAAACCAACCAATATAAAAGAAGAAACTAATGAAAACAAGTATCCTAACGGTACGAACACTCATTTTGAATTTGTGAGCTAAACCTCCGCAAAATCCAAGAAAAACTTTATCATCAGTACTGCAGTAAAAACCGGAGTAATCTGCATTCCCAGTC
>Ga0114980_10000048_pt1 | contig 73609 bp, 65 predicted proteins | sample S_140806_EF_Meta_FD_87018 | JGI IMG/M metagenome (GOLD analysis project Ga0114980, IMG submission 87018) | Freshwater microbial communities from Lake Simoncouche, Canada to study carbon cycling - S_140806_EF_MetaG | ecosystem: Environmental > Aquatic > Freshwater > Lake | place: Lake...
AAGTAAAGTTGTTACTTCCGATTACAGCAGTGAAATTTAATTTGATATCACTTAATGTTCTGCTATCTACGGCAGCAAGTTTGTTGATAGAGATCGAATCTATTGACGTATTCAGTTGGAGTTCGTTTAATAAACTCAGTGCTTTTTCGTTTTCCATAGTTTTTATATTTTTTATAAAAAAAACGTACCGAAGTACGTTTTTAATGATTATTCAGCTGCTAATTTATGTGTTAAGGTTTCTTCCCCTTTTGTCCAATTACATGGGCAAAGTTCATCCGTTTGTAAAGCATCTAATACACGTAATACCTCATCTACATTACGTCCTACACTTAAATCATTGATGTTTACCCAACGTACTATTCCTTCTGGATCAATGATAAAGGTAGCGCGATATGCCACTTTTTCATCTGCAGTCAAAATACCCAAAGCTTCAGCTAAAGATTTATTGGTATCTGCAATCATTGGGAATTTCAAATCTCTCAAATCTGCGTGATCTCTTCTCCAAGCAGCATGCACAAATTCAGAATCGGTAGAAGCACCATATAAAACGGTATCGCGATCAACAAAATTGTTATAATTCTTATTGAATTCAGCAATTTCTGTAGGGCAAACAAAAGTAAAATCTTTTGGCCACCAAAACATTACAGCCCATTTGCCTTTAAAACTATCATTGTTGATAAAAGCGAATTCTTTACCTTTTTCAATTGATACTACTGATTGCTTATTAAATGCTGGGAAAGCATGACCCACTGTTACAAAATTGCTCATAGTTTAAATATTTTTATAGCACAAATGTATATAGGTTTTGCCAATTAAAATAATCAAAAATACTATTTATACATAGATATTATCTATAAAAAGAACACCCTCTTTTAAAGAGGGTGTTTTCCATATATCAAATCTATTTAGTTGTAGTGTTTTATCTAATCAAGGTTACATTACCAGATTTGGTAACTCTCATACCACTTATACAGAACCCATCTGCTTCCCAAACATAGACTCCAAATCCACAAGGTTCGCCATTGAAAGTACCATCCCATGTTTTGCTAACATCGGTAGTGTAGAATACTTGTTTGCCCCAACGATCAAAAATCCTAAAGAAATTTAATTGAACTATTTGGTTATTCATGATTCCAAATTTATTACCCCCGTTTACACGTGTTTCTGGAGCAAAAGCATTTGGCAAGTTTAAATCGTTACAAGTCACTTTTACGACTACCGTATCTTTACTTACACAACCTATTGAATTAGTTACTGTAAAATAATAGGTCATATCATAAGGGGGTAACACATGTGGCGTTGCGGTATTACTTTCTGTCATGTAATCAGTAGGATACCAAGAATACGTAAAACTAGAACCAATAGTTGTGCTTGGACCGCCTAAAATAGAACGTGCACCATCAAAGATGATTCTGTCATTTCCCGCATCTGCCTTATTTTTACTTACCGCCACAGTAATAGCTGTATCTACAATACAACCATTAGGGAATGAAATAACAACATGGTAAGGAACGGTATATTCTGGATAAACATACGTCGTTAAGCTAGCCGTATCTGTAATATTATAATTCGGATACCAACTATAATGATTGGCATTAAATGCTTGTGCTACTATATTAATAATATCACCTTGACAAATGGTAGTGTCGTGGGTTAAAGTTAAATCAGGAATTGGCAAAACCACAATTGGCTTACACATTACTTGAGATGTAGGCATCCCTTCATCTATTGCACAATAAATATTGTAAATTCCCGCAGCATTGTATTTTACAGGCTTAGGATCCACTTCATACGCATTAGGTGCAAAAGCATTGTTACAGCTTTCGAAACCAATTCGAGTTAAGGTTGAATCACTAACGTTTGTTACAAATCCATAGATATTATCATGATCTCTTATAAAATTGGAGATGGCACTTGGTTGTAAAAGATTACCAATATTGGATAAGTTGGTAAAGGTAAATCCTGCACCTAAATTTGAAGGGGTAAAATCGGCTCTTACTAATTCGTGTGTTGCAGCATTTGTAATAAATGCATGATAAGCACCGCAATCTTGCACTACTGAAATAGCCGTTGGTGTATTAAAGGTGCTTTGAGTAGCAAATTGTGAAGCAAAGAAATTTGGATTCGCTAATTGATTATCTAACAATACCGTTGACAAGGTATTGTTTGCAGCATTGGTAACTACTAAATACCATTTACCATTGTCATAAATGCCCGACAAATCACTAGGCCCTGCAAATGAAAAGCTCGGATTTCCTAAGTCCACTGCAGTTGGAGTAAGCTGCACATTATTACCGATATCAAAACGCACTAAGGTACTCGTGCCGGTATTAACACAATACGCTGTCCAAATACCTGCATCGCTAGCAACAAACACGCCTCTTGGATTGTTCATCACGCCACTAACATTACCATAATTAACGCCACTTGGTATACTATTTAAATCTGGTCCGAAGTTCACGCGCGCCATTGAAGAACTTGATGAATCGGCACCGCCAACCACAAATACAAACCAATTTCCAAACTCATCTTGAACAGGATAAACACTATTAGTAAAGGCTGGAATGGTATTTTCAATCGTACCAAAATTAGTAACCGTAGGAATATTGGCCATGCTATTGCCAAATTCTAAACGTAAAAATTCTTGGGTTAAATTATTTACTACAAAGCCAAAATAATTATTGTTGCTCTTCACAATTTCAATGCTACTTGGATTGACCAAGTTGAAATTGTTGCCAATATTAGCTCCTGTAGGCACGTTGAGCATATAGCCAGAACAAAAACCCCAAAATATAGTAGATGGATTGTAAGCCGAAAGATTACTTTTAATATATACGGGTTGGTTTACACATACCGTATCAGGTGCTGTAAACAACACTTGCGCATGAACGCTACCCACGATAGACGCCCACAAAATAGAGACAATAAACAGCAGTTTCTTCATATATTCGTATTGCTATTTCAAAATATTAAATGCTAATATAAGGAAATCATTAAAACTTTTCTAATTAAAGTGTTTTTTTATTTAAATATTCCTATTATTTTTAATCAAATAATCTAAAACCAATGAACTCCAAAATCAACCCTTCGTATTTTATTAAGACCACCTTACTGTGCGTTTTAGTTGGCTTTTCATCCTTGTCATTTGCAAAAAAAGGCATGTGGATGCCTCCAAATTTAGGTTTGAAAGAAAGTGACTTGAAAAAAATGGGATTAAAAATTCCTATTTCAAAACTTTATAATGATAAGCAAACAGGCATCAATCAAGCGGTGGTTATTTTTGATAAAGGCTGCACGGGTGAAGTGATTTCATCTAATGGGTTGATATTAACCAATCATCATTGCGGATACAGCGCGGTTCAAAAAATTAGTAGCGCTACAAAAGATTATTTTGCAAACGGCTTTTGGGCTAAAAATCAGCAAGAAGAGATTCCTTGTCCCGGCTTAACGGTAACATTTGTAAGGAAAATGGTAAATGTTTCCGACTTGATATTATACGAAATTTACCCCGCTATGAAAAACGAAGAACGTGATAGTATTATTGATGCACGTATTCGCGGATTAGAAAAAGGATATCGCTACACTTCACACTTAGATGCTCAAATTAAGCCTTTTTTTAATGGTAATGAATATTGGGTTACCGTATCTGAAACCTATACGGATGTTCGTTTAGTTGGATTTCCTCAAAATGGCATTGGGGCTTTTGGCGGAGACACTGATAATTGGATGTGGCCAAGACATACGGGCGATTTTAGTTTATTCAGAGTGTATGCTAATAAGCAAAACAAACCTGCAAGCTATGCCAAAAACAATAAGGCCTACAAAACAGCTAATTTTTTAACTATTAATGCAAAAGGAATTAAAGAGGGTGATTTCACCATGGTTTATGGTTTCCCTGGTACAACCCAAAATTATATTTCTTCTTATCAATTAGCTCAAATTCAAAATATTATTGACCCTATTCGTATTCAAGCTCGTACGGCTCGACTAGAAGCGATGACCCAAAAAATGAATGCTGACCGAGGTGTATTTTTGAAATATACGGCTAAAAGAGCAAGCATTGCAAATGGTTGGAAAAAATGGCAAGGAGAATTGAAAGGCTTACAACAAAATCATGTATTAGATAAAAAAAGAGAGCAGGAAACTCGTTTCATGACCTGGCTCAATTTACATTTAATGGATAGCTCCGTATCGGGCAAAGCTTCAGAAATTTTACAAGCTATGGACGCTGTTTGTAATGCTGCCAATCAAAGTATAAAAACCGACGAGTATATTAAAGAGGCGGTATTAAGCATTGAGCTCATTCAACAAGGCCAATTATTAGAAAAAGTTAGAAAAACGATAAGCGCTTTAAAAGGAAATACATTGAGAGATTCATTAGCCATTTTAAAAGCTAATTATTTAGCATTTGAAAAAGATTTTGATCCCGCTACAGATGCTGCAGTCTTTGGCGCATTAATGCCGTTATACTTCAAAAATTGCGCTGGTAAAATGCCTAAAGAATTTATCAACCAATACAACCAATACAGTGCACAATTTGGAAAATGGTCGAAAGGCCTCTATGAAAGAAGTTTACTTTCAAACAAAGCCGACTTTATAGCCTTTTTAGACGCTGAAAAACCTTCTTTAGAAACTATTACCAACGACCCCGCATTGAAATTATATAATGCCATAATAGATTATAGAGCTTTAAAAATTAATCCGTCATTAGCTACCTATAATCAAGCTATGCGCTATTGGAATTGCTTGTATACTTACAATACTTTATTAATGGGTGACCGTGCAGATTTTGCACCAGATGCAAATTTCACCCAACGATTAACCTATGGAACCGTTAAAGGTATGGACCCTGAAGGCGAAGCAGGTTATAGCTTTCAAACTTTTTTAGACGAAGCTATTGCAAAAGACAAACCAAGCGTAGAAGAATTTAAAGTTCCGGAACAACTAAAAGCATTACAGGCAAAAAAAGATTTTGGGAAATGGGGTGAAAACAATCGTATGCCAATAGCATTTATTGCAAGCAATCATACCTCTGGCGGCAACTCCGGAAGTCCTGTGCTAAATGCAAAAGGAGAATTGATTGGCACCAACTTTGATCGCGTGTGGGAAGGCACTATGAGTGATTTGTATTACGATGCAAATATTTGTAGAAATATTACGCTTGATGTTCGTTACACCTTGTTTATTATTGAAAAAATGGGCAACGCTTCATGGTTGTTTAAAGAAATGAAAATAATTAAGTAGTTCCAACAACAATAATTTTTTTTTAAAAAAAAAACACGTAGTTTTTCTACGTGTTTTTTTTGTATTTTGCAGAGCTGTTTTTATGAAAAAAATCAAACCTTATTTGTTACTTGTCATACTACTTTCTTTTTTATTAGAAATGACAACTGCTTGTGCCGTTACCCCAAAAACGCTTATAAAAAAAGATAAGCAGCTGTTGATTTTTGAAGCAACTACGCAAACTATTTTTCAAGGCAGAAAAGAATCTAATCCCATGCAAGAATTTTTAATTCTGGCGAAATGGCAATATCCCTACTCTGCCGATGAATTTTATTTTAAGTATAATGCTATTTGGAGAGTTGTTAGAATCAGAAAAATAAATCAGTATAACAATAAATTTCCCGTTCAACCCAATGATGCAGTCATCGGTTCTTCTTATTACAATGCACAACAACTACTTACGGACAGCATTGTGAAAAATGACAGTATAGAGCTGTATCCCATGCCCAATGGGCGCTATAAAATACCTCACTTTTTCAATAAACTTCCTAAACAATGTATCGTGTACTACCATAACTTTGTATGGTATTATACTCCAATTCAATTCAAACAATTACCTTCCGTTATAACTCCTTAACATGAAAAAACTACTTTTCCTTTTCTCGCTTTCCATAACAAGTCAATTAGCACTTGCTCAAGATTGGCTGCAAACTAACAATGGAGCAACAAGAAGCTTAAAAGATATCCTTAACTTTCAAGAAGAGATAAAAGCTAAAAACCAATCATTAAATAAGAAAGAGGAGGATGAAGAGGACGAGGAGGATAAAGAATTTATTGTGGAAGGCAAGAACTATCACTTCGATAGATGGAAATGGTATTGGGAACAACATACTGACACCAACGGAAATCTAGTTGGCCCTGCTGCAAAACAAAGCGCTTGGAATAGTATGCAAGCGCAAAAAGCGAAAAGAAATCAGCTTTCAAAAACTACTTCCGGATTTGACAATTGGTCTTTTCAAGGACCTAATAACTCTGCTGCTAACGGCAAAGGAATTGGAAGAATCAATACCATCGCATTTCACCCTACGGAAGTCAATACCTTTTGGATCGGTTCTGCTGGTGGCGGACCTTGGAAAACAACCGATGGAGGTTTGTCATGGGCACCGGTATATAGCAATATAGCTACCTTAGGTGTTTCGGATATTGAATTTAACCCCTTAAATCCTTCTAGTATTTTTATATGCACTGGCGATAGAGATGCTGGCGACAATTACAGTATTGGCGTCATTAAATCTAGGAATGGAGGTGTGATTTGGGATACTACAGGATTCAAATACAATGCAAGTCAATTAAAACTAACTAATGATTTAGCTATAAATTATTTAGATACCAATAAAATGCTCTTAGCAACATCTGAAGGTATTTTTAAATCTATAGATGGTGGTGCTACATGGACACTTAAAACAACAGGACATTACAAACAAATTCAATATAATGTTGCCGACACAGCAATGGTTTTGGCCTCTGGCTACAATGACCAATCTGGCAACTTTGTGTTGGGTACCGTATTTTATAGTACGAATGGAGGTAATAACTGGCAAGCTGCAACAGGTATTACGGGAGGCAAACGTGCCGTATTTGGTCAAACTATTGCAGCGCCTAATTGCATTAAAGCAATAGTTAGTAAAACTTCTGATTACGGATTAGATGCCATTTATGCTTCATCTGATTCTGGCAAAACTTTTAGAGTAGTTATGACCGATAGCTCATGTGCAAAAAACATTTTAGCAAATTCGGCAAATGGCAATGCGTGTAGTGGACAAGGTTGGTATGACTTATCCTTAACGGTAAGTCCACAAGACACCAATAAAATTATTGTAGGTGGTGTAAATACTTGGTATAGTATTAACGGAGGGAAAAAATGGAACCTAGCAAACCAATGGGCAGGTAGCGTTCCGGGCATTAAAACAGTACATGCCGACAAGCACTATCATATATACCATCCTCTTAATCCATCTACCTTATTTGAATGTAATGATGGAGGGGTTTATAAATCTTCCGATGCTACACATCAAATCTGGACAGACTTAAGCAATGGATTAGGCATCACTCAATTTTATAGAATGGCGCTAAGTCCTGTAAATAATTTTGTTATTGGAGGCGCACAAGATAACGGCTCTAAAAAAATTGCTCCAAATTTTATTGTTGGCGACTTGACTGGTGGAGATGGTATGGATTGCCAAATGCACAATAGTAAACCCAATATATTTTTTACCTCCCTTTATTATGGAGCGCTATACCGAACAACCAATAGTGGTGGGAACTTCGCTACAATTTCTAATAATATACCTGGCAATCCAACTGGTGATTGGGTTACTCCATTTGCTTTGTGCACTATAGACAATGACATCATGGTAGCCGGTTATCAAAAAGTTTATGCTTCGCAAGACAATGGCACAACTTGGTCTGCTATATCACCAAATATTGTTAGTGGCACTTCCTATATAAAAAAAATCGCTATCGCCGATCAGAATCCAAATTACATTTATGTAACTATTGGAACCAGTGTAGTGCGTTATACCACCGATATGGGTGCTACGCCTACAGCTGCATGGAAATATATTTATGCGCCATCAAGTGCAAGATTGAATGATGTATGTGTAGATCCAAGTGATCCTAAAATAATATATGTAGTTTCTAGTGGATACGGTACTAATTACAGAATGGGAAAATATAACGGCAATGATTCTACTTGGACATGGATGAATGCCGGATTGCCAAACGTGCCTGCAAACAGCATCGAAGTGGATTCTAATACACATACTTTATATTTAGGAAACGATATTGGCGTTTATTATAAAGATACCAGTATGAGTGCTTGGATGCCATTCAATACTAATTTACCTAATGTAGAAGTTACAGATCTAGATATTAACTATGCTACCAATGAGATTTGGGCGAGCACCTATGGTAGAGGTATTTGGAAATCACCAATCGGATTTCCGACAAGCATTTCCGTTGTTCCTTTCTTAATAGATCAATTGCAAGTAGCTCCTAATCCATCGAATGGTGCATTTACTATTACTGCAAAAGACGAACTAAAAGAAAACAGTTATTATGTTTATCTCTATGATGTAACGGGTAAAATATGTTTTAGAGAATTGATTGGTAACCAACAAGGTAATTTGCATATACAAACTAATGGTTTAGCAAAAGGCCAATATATAGTGGAACTGACTACATCCAATCATGTTGCTATAAACAGAGCGAAAATTATAATTTACTAAAGTATGTAACTATAAAAAAAGCGAGTGCCTTAGGCACTCGCTTTTTTATAAACACAATAATTCCTTGGCCGTAAGCACAGCTGTATCGCTTGGATTTTCTCCACCAATCATTTTGGCAATAGCTACAATGCGCTCATCCTTGTTCAACACCTTCATTTGCGTTCGAACCGCACCTGCATTATTTTCTTCTTTATAAACATAAAAATGCGCATCACCTTTTGCTGCAACTTGGGGCTGATGGGTAATGCAAATTAATTGATGATGCAATGCTAATTGTTTTAACAAAGCACCTACTTGCTTTGCTGCTTCACCGGAAATACCCGTATCTACTTCATCAAAAATTAAAGTAGGCAGGGCCAAGGCTGCTGCTGTTTGCGACTTTAAACACAGCATGATCCTACTCATTTCTCCACCCGAAGCGGCCTTATGCAATGGTAGAAATTGTCCACTCTTATTGGCATCTAGCAAAAACTGTACCGTATCATTTCCGTAAGTATTAAATTGATCCCTAGAATCGATTCGAACTTTAAAGCGCGCATTAGGCATGCCTACAGCGCTTAAAAGTGTAATGGTTGTTTGCTCAAAAGTTGCTATTACACCTACTCTTCCTTCATGAATTAACGAGGCCACATTACTTACTTCTGAAGTTAAAGCAGCAAGTTCTTTTTGCAACGCCTCTATTTGAACATGTATATGCTCCGATGCACCTACAGATGTTTTCAATTGTTTTTGAATAGCTAACAACTCATCCGTAGTAGTTACTTGATGTTTCTTTAATAATTTATATCCCAAATCTACACGCTCTTGTATTTGCTCCAAGGCTGCAGGATTTAAACTAATACTATCTTGTAAGCTACTCAATTCAGTAGCTATATCTTTAAGTTCAATATAGACAGATTCGATACGTTCTGCAATTGGAGCAACTTTTGGATACACGGCATGTATACCCTGTAATTGCTGAAGTACTTTTTTTAGTTCTAAATTTAATGCTTGATCACTTTCCAACAATGCATGTTGCGCATATTGCAAAGCTTGTTGTATTCGCTCAACATTTGAAAGCTCTTTCAATTGATTTGCCAATTCCTCAATTTCCATCGATGTAAAATTAGCCTCCACTAGCTCATTTAGTAAAAAAGAATTATAAGCAAATTCTTTATCCCAATTAGCTTGTTGCATTTGCAATTGCTGCAATTGTTGCTGTGTTTTTTTGTAAACACTAAATAGTTTTTGATAAGATTGCAGCAAGGTGGCATGCTGTGCTAAGGCATCTATTATATCAATTTGAAACGTATCTTGTTCTAATGCCAAATGACCAAATTGTTGTTGCAAATCCACCAAAAAAGGAGTCAACTCATTTAATACTTGCAAGGTCACTGGAGTATCATTAATGAAGGCACGCGATTTACCTGATACTGCTATTTCTCTTCGAATAATACAAATAGGCTCTACCTCTAAATCATGTGCTTGCAATTGCAATGTAAACGCTTCATTTTTTGCGACATCAAAATAGCCTTCTACTACGCATTTTTCTTCTTTGTTAATCAACACCGAAGTGTCTGCTCTATCACCTAATATTAAAGACAACGCGCCCAATACAATACTCTTTCCAGCACCCGTTTCTCCGGTGATGGTATTTAAATGAGCATCTGGCAGTAATGTCAAATGATCTATAATAGCATAATTATGAATACGTAATTTCTGAAGCATAGTAAGATAGAGTCGCTACAAAAATACATAAGAATTCAACAATCTTCAATCGAAAACTTATTGAATTATGCCTACTTTTGCACATGGCAAAATTTTATTTAAGAAAAAAAATTGGAGACCGTGTTGTAAATGGCCATCCTTGGGTATTTGCAAATGAATTGGGCGACAGCGAAGGTGACTATAAAGCAGGTGATATCGTAGATGTACATAGTAGTAATGGCACCTATATTGGCAGTGGCTACATTAACCCATCTTCTTTAATTCGAATAAGAATTCTCACTCGCAATAAACTAGAACCAATAAACGAGGCATTCTTCTACAACAAATTATTAGCCGCCTGGGAATACCGAAAGCAACTAGGTTATGTAGAAAATTGTCGATTAATTTTTGGAGAAGCGGATGGCATGCCTGCTTTAATCATTGATAAATTCAATGATTATTTCGTTATTCAATCAATGGCCTTGGGCATCGATCTTTGGAAACAAGCAATAGTAGATGCATTGCAAAAAATCTTTAACCCTAAGGGTATTTATGAACGCAACGATGTGCCTGTAAGAGAATTAGAAGGCATGCAGCAAATAAAAGGATTTTTATCTGAACCTTTTGATACGAATATTATCATTAATGAAAACGGTTTGCAGTTTCATGTAGATATCGCTAATGGTCAAAAAACAGGTTATTTCCTCGATCAGCAAGATAATCGAAGAGCCATTCAGCATATTGTAAAAGGAGCAAATGTATTAGAAGCCTTTTGCTACACAGGTACTTTTTCTGTTCATGCGGCTCATTATGGTGCTAAAAAAGTTTTAGGTTTAGACATTTCTGAACAAGCCGTAGAAAAAGCTAAAGCCAATGCACGCTTAAATGGCTATCAAGATATATGTGATTTTAAAGCCGCAAATGCCTTTGATTATTTGAAACAAATTAGTAAAGAGCAGCAACAATTTGATGTGGTTATTTTAGATCCACCTGCTTTTACAAAAAGCAGAGAGCATATTCAAAAAGCAGTTACAGGCTATAAAGAAATAAACTTAAGAGGTATGAAACTCGTAAAACCGGGTGGCTTTCTTGTAAGTGCTTCTTGTACTAATCTTGTACCTCCAGATTTATTTTTAAAAACAATAGAAATGGCAGCAAAAGATGCTAAACGAAAATTGCGACAAGTAACTTGGCAAACACAAGCTGCCGACCACCCTATTGTTTGGCATATACCAAACACCCAATATTTAAAATTCTTGATCGTTCAAGTTATGTAATAAAAAAGACCTGCAATTGCAGGTCTTTTTTATTAATTTCTTAAAATCGAGCATTATAATTGGTTGTAGATGAAAACATCTGCAGCTCTTTGAATACCATAAAATTGGAATGTTTTACGACCATATCCTTTTTTGAAATAAGCGTCTGTTTTACCTTCTTCAGGGATAGTAACCCAGTCATGATCGCCTCTTAACCAACGATAAACAGGAATATAGTTGTTACCTCTTTTTAAAGATGCATAGAATTGTACGTGTTTTCCTTCGTAACCCATTTTCATCATAGCATTATCGCTAAATTCATCTTCAATGACACTTACATGATCTTTCGTATGAGGGTTATACCAACCATATACGGCAACACGACCTTCACCTGGATTTCTGTATGCTGTGAAAATAGGCTCTTTATCTGTCCATTTCCAATGCAACATTTGTCCTTCTTGGTACTCGCCTTCGGCAACTGTTACATATTCTTTATCATCTGTATTATACCAACGATAAACCTTTACAAGTTCATCACTTTGTGCTTGAGCAGTAGTTGTTTTTAATAAAGAAACTAATGCGATGGTCAGTAAGCTGAATGTTTTTTTCATAATCAGTTATTAATATTTTCAAAATCTCCAACAAAATACATAAAAAAAACATTTAAAAACAACTGATTTACTACTTTTTTTATAAATCTTTAAAAAATTGCCAATTCGGTTTGTTCAAATGCTGCATTTGGCATAGTTTTGGAGCCCTTTTCAGACGAGTTGACATATTTTAGGCGAATGCACGAAATTTGATACCTCTATAGTGTGAAAACGAATAATTTATAATTCAACCTAAACCTTAATAAACTTATTTTAAATGATTGGCTTTATATCTAAACTTTTTGGCGGCAACAAATCTGATAAAGACGTAAAAATACTATTACCCATCGTTAGCGAAATCAATGCTCATTACGAAAGCTATAAGCAACTTAGCAATGATGCATTAAGAAACAAAACAGCTGAATTTAAAAGCCGTATTCAAAATCACATCAGTGCAACAAATACTGAAATCAGTGTGAAAAAGGAGACAAGCTTAACTATCGCAAGTACAGATATGCATGCCTTAGAAACTATATTTACAGAGATAGACGCCTTAATTAAAAATAGAGACGAGCAAATCGAAGAAATACTAAACCAAATACTCCCTGAGGCATTTGCAGTAATAAAAGAAACAGCGCGTCGATTTAAAGAAAATACCACAATTGAAGCTACAGCAACCAATTTAGATAGAGATTTATCAATTAATCGTGAGTATATCAGCATTGAAGGCGACAAAGCGTATTATAATAATTCATGGAAAGCTGCCGGCAGCCAAGTTACTTGGAACATGTTGCACTATGATGTACAGTTAATCGGGGGTATCATTTTACATCAAGGAAAAATTGCCGAGATGGCTACGGGTGAAGGTAAAACATTGGTTTCTACACTCCCTTCTTACCTTAATGCCTTAGCAGGCGAAGGGGTGCACTTGGTTACCGTAAATAATTACTTAGCTATCCGTGACCAAGAATGGAACGGTCCAATATTCGAATGGTTGGGATTGAAAGTAGATTGCATCGACAAACATCAACCTAATACCGAAGCTAGAAGAAATGCCTATTTGGCAGACATTACCTACGGAACCAATAATGAATTTGGCTTTGATTACTTAAGAGACAATATGGTGCACAGCCCAGAAGAAATGGTGCAACGTAAACATCATTTTGCCATGGTAGATGAAGTAGATAGCGTATTAATTGACGATGCTCGTACACCATTAATCATCTCAGGTCCTGTACCTAAAGGTGATCAACAACAATTCCATTTATTAAAACCTCGTATTGAATTTTTAATAGCTGAACAAAGAAAAATTGTAAATGCAAGCTTAACTGACGCTAAAAAATTAATTGGCGAAGGAAAAGCAGATAAAGAAACAGGAGGTTTAGCCCTCTTTAGAGCATATCGCGGTCTACCAAAAAATAGCGCGTTAATAAAATTTTTAAGTGAAGATGGAAACAAACAAATTCTTCAGAAGATAGAAAACTATTACTTAGGCGAGCAGCAACGCAACATGCCTATAGTAGATAGTGAACTTTATTTTACCATCGATGAAAAAAACAACAGTGTAGATCTTACTCAAAAAGGATTGGCTCTAATTACCAGCAATGGTGAAGACACCAACTTCTTTGTTTTGCCGGATATCGCAACCATGCTCACCGCCATTGAAGAAACTGCTACAACCCCTGAAGAAAAAACACAGCAAAAAGAAGCCTTACTTCAAGATTATGCTACCAAAGCAGATCGTATCCATTCGCTTCAACAATTATTAAAAGCATATACGCTTTTTGATAAAGATGTTGAATATGTAGTGATGGATGGGAAAGTAAAAATTGTAGACGAACAAACCGGCCGTATTCTCGATGGTCGTAGATACAGTGATGGATTACATCAGGCAATTGAAACCAAAGAGAATGTGACGGTAGAAGCGGCTACGCAAACATTTGCTACCGTTACTTTACAGAACTTTTTTAGAATGTACCACAAACTATGTGGTATGACCGGAACGGCAGAAACAGAAGCAGGAGAATTCTGGGAGATTTATAAATTAGATGTTGTATCCATACCTACGAATATTCCAATTTCTAGAAAAGATCAACAAGATTTAGTTTACAAAACTAAACGCGAAAAATACAAAGCCGTTATTGATGAAATAGAGCAATTGCGAGAAAAAGGAAGACCTGTATTAGTGGGTACCACCTCAGTAGAAGTATCTGAATTACTGAGTAGAATGTTGCAACAAAAGAAAATCCCACACAATGTTTTGAATGCAAAACAACACGAACGGGAGGCACAAATTGTTGCTGAGGCGGGTTTAACAGGAGCCGTTACCATTGCTACTAATATGGCTGGGCGTGGTACCGATATTAAATTAGGTGCAGGCGTAAAAGAAGCTGGTGGATTGGCAATAATCGGTACGGAGCGCCATGAAAGTCGTAGGGTCGATCGTCAGTTACGTGGTCGTGCTGGCCGTCAAGGTGATCCTGGTTCATCTCAATTCTTTGTTTCTTTAGAAGATGATTTAATGCGTTTATTTGGTTCTGAGCGTATTGCATCTTTAATGGACCGCATGGGCCATAAAGAAGGAGAAGTATTACAACATAGCATGATAACTAATTCTATTGAGCGTGCACAGAAAAAAGTAGAAGAAAACAACTTTGGTATTCGTAAAAACTTATTAGAGTATGACGATGTGATGAATACACAACGTAATGCTATTTACAAAAGAAGAAACCATGCTTTATTAGGCGAGCGCTTATCTATTGACATTGATAATGCTATGTATGATGTTTGTGCCGACTTTGCTAATCAATTTGATAACCAAAGAGATGAACAGGCATTTAAATTAGAGGTAATTAAGCACTTAGCGATAGAACCTTCTTTAGAAGGCATTAATTTTGCTAAAGCTGATACACAACAAATTGCGGAGCATTTATATCAACAAGTTGCTGCCTTTTATGAGCATAAATGGAACAGTATTCAACAGCAAATGTTGCCTTCCTTAAAACAAATCTATAACGATAATCATCAAGCACCAGGCAATATCGTAGTGCCTTTCACAGATGGTATTCGTGGATTACAAATTTACTTGCCGTTACAAGAAAGCATTGAACAAGAAGGAAAGACTGTTTCTAAAACCTTAGAGAAAAATATCACTTTAGCTCTCATTGACGACGCATGGAAGGATCATTTAAGAGGCATGGATGATTTGCGTCAATCTGTAAGAAATGCCACTTACGAGCAAAAAGACCCTTTGTTGATCTATAAATTTGAAGCCTTCAAATTATTCCAACAAATGATGCTGGATACCAACAAAACGATTATTTCTTTCTTAATGCGTGCGGGTATTCCAGTCGAAAACGGACCTGAAACAGTTAAAAACATACCAAATCAACAAACGGACATGAGCCGTATGCGCACGGAGCACGAACAATTTGGCGACGACCAGCCGGAGCATGATGCTAGTTATGCCAACACAGAAGCGTCAAAACGCATGCCTATAGAAGCAGCGCCAAAAATTGGAAGAAATGATGTGTGTCCATGTGGAAGCGGCAAAAAATTTAAATCGTGTCATGGACGCGGAGCATAAACCCTATTTTAATAATTGTTTAAGGCATTTCAATTGAAATGCCTTTTTTATTAACTAAAAAACGGCAACTTATTAACAAAATAAATTTAGAGCCCCAATAGTATTTTTAATCATTTCCTTTTTACTATTTTTGCTTACCCAAAAAAGATAAATTTTAAATTTTACATGAAAAACAATAACTACTCACTTCTACTTGCCGTATTATTAATTTTAGCTGCAGCAGCGCTTCGCGTTGTAAATGCAGAAATGCATTTATATGCATTGGCACCGATAGCAGCATTAGGCATTTTTGCTGGCGCAACCATTCGTAATCGTTCAAATGCTTTTATAATTACGCTTGCTGCTCAATTTTTATCAGATTGCTATTTTCAGTTTTTCACCAATACGCCAGGGTTTTATGGTATATCACAATTGTTCAATTATGGAGCAATGGCATTAGTTACCTTTATTGGTATGCAGATGCAAAGCAGAAAAGCACTATCCTTACTTGGCTATACCCTTTCAGGATCTTTAGTATTCTTTATACTGTCAAATTTTGGTGTATGGATACATGAGTGCTTCGCAAACCCAGCAACACGCATGTATAGTGCAGATCTTAGTGGTTTGGCACAAACCTTCTTAATGGCCTTGCCTTTTTATACTCCAACAGGCACAAACTTATTTTTCAATGCACTCGTAAGTGATTTATTTTGCAGCGGTGTATTGTTTGGCGCATTTGCATTATTACAAAAAAGAGCAATCGTTAAAAGCATTTAACCAATTTTTCACGCATACTTTAGAATATGAATTTTCAATTATCAGAAGAGCAAATTGCTGTGCAAATGGCAGCAAGAGATTTTGCAAAGAATGAATTATTACCAGGCGTTATTGAGCGCGATGATCAACAAAAATTTGCAACAGATCAAATCAAGAAATTAGGCGAATTAGGCTTTATGGGCATGATGGTAGATCCTAAATATGGCGGGTCTGGCATGGATACCATTTCCTATGTATTAGCAATGGAGGAGATTTCAAAAGTAGATGCATCGGTTTCGGTTTGTATGAGCGTAAACAATTCCTTAGTATGTTATGGCATTGAGAAATATGCAAATGAAGAACAAAAACAAAAATACTTAGTACCCTTAGCTAGCGGACAAAAAATTGGTGCGTTCTTATTAAGCGAACCAGAAGCAGGATCGGATGCTACTTCACAAAGAACAACCGCGGAAGACAAAGGTGATTACTACTTATTAAATGGTACAAAAAACTGGATTACGAATGGCAATTCGGCATCTTATTATTTAGTAATTGCACAAACCTACCCAGAAAAAGGTCATAAAGGCATCAATGTTTTTATTGTAGAAAAAGAATGGGCAGGTGTAACAGTAGGTGCTAAAGAAAATAAAATGGGTATCCGCAGTAGTGATACACACAGTATCATGTTCCAAGATGTGAAAGTACCTAAAGAAAATAGAATTGGCGAAGATGGGTTTGGTTTCAAATTTGCTATGCAAACACTTTCGGGTGGACGTATAGGAATTGCTGCCCAAGCGTTAGGTATTGCAAGTGGTGCTTATGAATTGGCCTTAAAATATTCAAAAGAACGTAAAGCATTTGGAACAGAGATTTCTAATCATCAAGCTATAGCATTTAAATTGGCCGATATGGCAACGGAAATTGAAGCTGCCCGTTTGCTTTGTTTAAAATCAGCTTGGGAAAAAGATAATCACATGGATTATGCTCAATCTTCTGCTATTGCAAAATTATTTGCATCAGAAATTGCACAACGTGTTACTAATGAAGCAGTTCAGGTGCACGGTGGCTATGGTTATGTAAAAGAATTCCATGTAGAGCGTCTAATGCGTGATGCAAAAATCACCCAAATTTATGAAGGTACTAGTGAGGTGCAAAAAATTGTAATCAGTAGAAGTATTCTTAAATAAAATTAATACTAATAAAAGAAGCCAATCAAATGATTGGCTTCTTCTTTTTTATGTTGCAAGGATTGAAGTTTATGGCAATGTAATAGTAGTTACTGCGCCATTATTAGTTAATGTTGCTTGATTGTCACAAGCTCCATTACCATAATCAATAATGCGAATATTACCATTCGGCACCGTCACTTGTACCGTACCCTCTTTAATCCAATTACAAGAGCGCGCAATTGATAGACCTTTGGTTATTAAATGTGTTACTTGAGTGCCATTTGGACGTGTTACTATCCAACTTCCTGTAATATTATAACTATCATCAGTTTTTGTAGAAGTTGCATATCCGGTAATCCAAGTGCGGGTTTTTGAGCCTGATACTTGAATAGTTCCTGCGCCGCTTGCTAATATAATAGAAGCGTTGGTATTAACAGTACAATAGATTTGATTATTTGCATTTAAACCCATATTAGTAACTGTTTTAGTGCCAATCACTTGATTGTTATTAACGAAATAATTGCTGAATGTAATGGTATGTATAGATCCACTTTCTTTATATTTCCCTGTATAACTCACTAAAATTATACCTCTTCTATACTTACCATCACTGCATAAACAATTGGTAGTGCCAAAATTAATAGTAATCGTATGCGGGACAGCAATCGTATCTCTGGTAATTGTAGCACACTGGCTAGTAGTTTTAAAAGTGCTCAGTGAATTACTTTCTGATGCTTGGTCTGCAATATCAATAATATCTGAAAATGTTTGCTCAGCTGTAGCATGTTCAGTAGCAAATCCGGTATCTTCTACACTGGATGTTTTTTTACATGCAGTTAGATAAACAGCTGTACTCCATAGCATTATACCTGCTAGTACAATAAAAAAATGTTTTTTCATAATTACTTAGTTTTAAGGTTACTTATTAGACTTTTTATTTACTTTATAGTTTAATTATGCACGTAAAAATCCTAAATAAAGGTTAAAACACCAAAATAGCCAAATAATGCGTACCTTTGCGCTTCAATAATATAAGTTCTTACTAATGATTTCTTTTTCAACGCTCTCCATGAGAGCTGAATTAACACGTGCTGTCACGGAAATGGGCTTTGAAACACCCACCCCAATACAGCAATTAGTTATACCACATCTTATCTCGTCTCCGGCTGATATCATAGGCCTTGCACAAACAGGAACTGGTAAAACTGCAGCGTTCGGATTACCACTCCTTCATCACACCGATGTTTCCGTAAAGCACGTACAAGGACTAATTCTTAGTCCCACTCGCGAACTTTGTATGCAAATACAAGTAGAGCTCGCTAAATATGGTCAATACATGCCTGGACTGCGCACTTGCGCTGTTTATGGTGGCGTGCCTATTACCAACCAAATACGTGAGGTAAAAACCAACCCTCAAATCATCGTTGCTACCCCTGGTCGCTTAATCGATTTATTGGAGCGTAAAGCCATTTCTCTAGACCATGTAGAATATGTGGTATTAGATGAGGCTGATGAAATGCTAAACATGGGTTTTAGAGAGGATATTGATTTTATCCTTGGAACTACACCTATGCGTAAATATACATGGTTGTTTTCGGCAACCATGAGTAATGAAGTGCGTGGCATAGCTAAACGCTTTATGACGAAATGGGAAGAGTTTTCTGTTGCCGCAGCCAATGCTACCAACGAAAATATCGACCATCAATATTATGTAACACAGCATCGTAATCGTTTTGAAACCTTACAACGCTTGCTTGATTTCACGCCAGGCATATATGGCATCATCTTTACGCGTACGCGTCAAGACTGCCAAGATATTTCTGAGAAATTAATGAAGCAAGGATACCATGTATCTCCATTGCATGGCGATATGGATCAGAAAATGCGTAGCAAAGTATTAGAACGCTTTAAGAATAGAACCTTACAAGCTATTGTAGCAACCGATGTTGCCGCACGTGGTATAGATGTAAATGACATTACACACGTTATTAATTACGAATTGCCCGATGATCCGGAAGTGTATACACACCGAAGCGGAAGAACGGCACGTGCTGGAAAATCTGGTATTTGTATTTCTATTGTATCCCCAAAAGAAGTAGGCAGCATACGTACGATAGAACGTATAGTAAAAAATAAATTTACTAAATGTGATATTCCAGATGGCGCAGAGATTGTACGCAAACGTTTGTTCCATTTCTTAGAGCAAATTGAAAATGTGCAACCAGAAAGCGAGTTTGCAGATGTATATCTTAATATGATTCATGAGAAATTTGAAACCATGGAAAAAGATGAACTGATCAAGCGACTTATTTTCTTACAATTACAAGAAACCATTCAAACCTATCAAAAATCACATGATTTGAATGCTGTGGGTGGCGACTCTAAAAATGCAGGCGTTGCTGTGCGTGGTGCGGTATGGACCCGAATGTTCTTGAATGTTGGACAAAAAGATGGCTTTAATGATGCTAGTCTTGCACAATTTATTTGTGAGCAAACTGATCTTAAACCAGATGTTTTAGATAGAGTTACGGTACGCGATTTAAGCAGTTTTTACAATGTAAAAACAGATGTTGTAGATTTGATCATTGAAAGTATTAGCTCAAAAAAATTCAAAGGACGTAAATTACGTACCGAAGAAGCTGATAAGAAAGATGCATCTCGCGGACCAAGTCGTGGTGGATATGGTGGTGGCCGACCTGGTGGCGATAGAAGCGGTGGCGGCAGAAGCTATGGCGGTGGCGACCGAGGAGGCAGAAGCTATGGTGGCGATCGTGGTAATAGCGAACGCAGTGGCGGCGGTAGAAGCTATGGCGGAGATCGCTCTAGTGGTGGTGAACGAGGAGGCTATTTCAAATCGAGAGATGAGAAAGCTGGTCGTTCAAGTGGAGCAGGAAGAGGCGACAGCTATAGAGGCGGTGGTCGAAGTCGCGACTAAAAAAATAAAATTCACCCAAACTAATTATTAGGTATGCAAAAAGCTACACTCATAATTGGATTCAGTTTAATGCTTTTTATGAGTTGGAGCGCACAAGCTCTAACTCATAAAAAAAAGCATGCAAAAAGCACATCTTCCAAAGATAAACACATTAGCCATCATGCAAACTATTCAAATGAAATAGAAGGAATAGCCAGTTATTATCATAAAAAATTTGAAGGTAGAAAAACAGCTACTGGTTCCATATTTAAACACTGTTTATATACAGCGGCATCAAACCGATTCCCATTAAATACCTATGTAAAGGTTACCAATTTAAGTAATCAAAAAGAGGTATATGTTCTCATTAATGATAGAATGAGTGCACATAATAAACGTGTTATAGACCTCACACATGTTTCAGTAAAAAAACTAAATTTTAAAGGTAGTGGATTGACAAAAGTAAGATTGACCAAAGTTTCAAAAGCAATTGCTGAGGAATTTATTGCATCTTATGCAGAGGAGGTAAAAGAGAAGGATACTTTATCTACTAGTATGGATAAAGCAACTAGGAAAGTCCATAAAAAGAAGTTGACCAATAAAAAACAAAAAGTTACTCCTACAAAGAAATCCTCAAAAAGCAATTCAAAAAAACAAGCAGTAAAGCCCATTCAAAAAAAGCCTCTCAAAAAAATAGTAAAATAAATAGTATGAATATTCTATTTGCCATACAAGAGATTCCGGGCAAAGGGCGAGGCATCGTTTCATTACAAGATATTGAAGCAGACTACATCATTGAAGTTGCACCCGTACTGGTTATGACAAAAGAAGAACGATTGCATTTAGATCAAACTAAATTACACGATTATATATTTGAGTGGAAAGCAAATGGCAAAGACCAATGCTGCGTTGCCCTAGGGCATGTTTCTATGTACAATCATAGCTATCAATCGAATTGCGAATATTTCATGGATTATGAGCAGGAACTCATGTTTATAAAAACCGTTAGCGCTATAAAAGCAGGAGAAGAATTACTTATCAATTATAATGGCGATTGGAATAACGAATCACCACTATGGTTTGAAGCCATCAAATGATCCCCAATGCACGGCTGCACAAGGGTGCGACGCAACGAAAGCTAAATAGTATTTCCCTTGTTTGTTTACAAAAAATAAATACAACAAATTCTAGTAGAATTCTGTTATATAGAATAGATTTGTAGATCAATCATCATGGCGAAGAAAAAACTTATAGAAGAAGCAAACTCGAGCTCGGAGCGTATTGCAAGTATCTTTGTAAAAGGAGCACGTATGCACAATTTGAAGAATATTGATGTGCATTTCCCCAAAAATAAATTAATCGTTGTAACTGGAGTTAGTGGATCTGGCAAGTCATCGCTTACCATGGATACTTTATTTGCTGAAGGGCAACGACGCTATGCAGAAAGCTTAAGTTCTTATGCGCGACAATTTTTAATGCGATTAGACAAACCTGATGTTGACTATATTCAAAATATTTGTCCAGCTATTGCTATAGAGCAAAAAGTAAGTGCGCGCACACCAAGAAGTACGGTGGGTAGCATGACAGAATTGAGTGATTATATTCGTTTGTTGTATGCAAGAATTGGCAGAACCTATTCGCCTAAAACAGGCATGGAAGTAAAACGCGACCGAGTAGAGGATGTAGTGAACTATATAAAGCATCTTACACCTTCAACCAAAGTTTTTATTCTTGCTAGTTTTAAAACACATTACGAACGAAGTGTAACAGAAGAAATACAAGTATTAATTCAAAAAGGCTTTACGCGTTTATATATTCCAAACAAGGGAATAGTAAACATGGAGGCAATAGAAGATTTCAACGCTATCCTTGAAAAAAAAGGAAGTGTTGCCTATATATTAATTGATAGAATCATAGTGAACGAATTCGACGAAGACACCTTGCACCGCATTGCAGATAGTATACAACTTGCATTTTACGAAGGCGAAGGCGCTTGTGAATTGACAATTAATGAAGATGCATTTATTTCCTTTAGCAACAAATTTGAACGTGATGGCATTCAGTTTTTAGACCCAACACCACAGTTGTTTTCCAACAACAACCCCTATGGTGCATGCCCTGTTTGTGAAGGGTTTGGAACGATTTTAGGCATAGACAAAGACCTTGTAATACCCGACACCAGCTTGAGCACCTATGAAGGTGCAGTAGCCTGTTGGAAAGGAGAAAAAATGAATAATTATCTTGTTCAATTTATAAAACAAGTAAGTGCTTACGATTTCCCCATTCATAAACCGATAGCTCAACTAAGCGAAGCACAGTATAAACTATTATGGGAAGGCAATGCCAAAGTAAGTGGCATTCGAGATTTCTTTACCATGGTAGAACAAAACTTATATAAAGTGCAATACCGTGTTTTACAGGCACGCTTTAGAGGCCGAACAGCTTGTAATGCATGCAATGGTAGCAAACTCAGAAAAGAAGCCAGCTATGTAAAAATAGCTAAGAAAACAATAGATCAATTAATGCAAATGCCTATACAACATTTGCAAACTTGGTTTGATACCCTCTCTTTAAATCAATACGATGAGGAAGTAGCTAAACGAATTTTAATTGAAATCCATCAGCGTTTAAGAACAATGATGGATGTAGGCTTGAGCTATTTAACACTAGAGCGATCTTCTGCAACACTCAGTGGCGGTGAAAGCCAACGCATACAACTTACTAAGTTCTTAGGTAGCAACCTCTCCGACTCTATGTATATTTTAGATGAACCCAGCATAGGATTGCATGCTAGAGACACAGCGCGCTTGATAAAAGTATTAAAAAATTTACGCGACTTAGGTAATACCGTTATTGTAGTAGAGCACGATGAGATGATGATGCGCGAAGCCGATTATATCATCGACATGGGACCATTTGCTAGCTATTTGGGAGGCGAAGTGATAGCAAGTGGTACATTTAAAGAATTGATAGCTAATCCTAAAAGCTTAACAGGTGCTTATTTATCTGGTCAAAAACAAATTGCGCAACCAAAACAAAAAAGAAAAGCACAAGGCTCTATTATTGTGGAAGGCTGCAGACAACACAATTTAAAAAATATAGATGTTAGTTTCCCTTTGGGTGTTTTATGTGTTGTGAGTGGCGTGAGTGGATCTGGTAAAACAAGTTTGGTAAAACATACCTTATTGCCTGCAATAGAAAAAGCCCTTCATATCAATCCATCTAAAGCTGGTATTCACAAACAATTATCAGGAGATCTTTCTATGATTCAGCATATAGAAATGGTGGATCAAAACCCGATTGGTAAATCTTCGAGAAGCAATCCTGTAACCTATATTAAAGCCTACGATGAAATTAGAGCCTTGTATGCAAAGCAAGGACTTTCAAAAATTAATGGCTTTGAACCAAAACATTTTTCTTTCAATACCGATGGCGGAAGATGTGACACCTGTCAGGGTGAAGGTAGCATTTTAGTAGAAATGCAATTCTTAGCCGATGTACATTTGCCATGTGATAGCTGCAAAGGAAAACGCTTTAAGGATGAAGTATTAGAAGTGCGTTATAAAGAAAAAAATATTTATGACTTATTATGTATGAGTGTTGATGAAGCTATCGATTTTTTTAAAGAAGAAAAGAAATTAGTTAAAAACCTACAGCCCTTAGCAGATGTAGGTTTGGGCTATGTGAGTCTTGGTCAAAGCTCCAATACGCTGAGTGGTGGTGAAGCGCAGCGTATAAAATTAGCTTCCTTTTTAGGGAAAGGTGCTCATAAAGAAAAAGTTTTATTCTTATTTGACGAACCCACTACGGGATTACATTTTCATGATATTGAAAAATTATTAAAATCATTTGATGCATTGATACATCAAGGACATTCTATTGTCGTTATCGAGCACAATACAGATGTAATGAAATATGCTGATTGGCTTATAGAAATTGGTCCAGAAGGGGGCGAAGAAGGGGGCTATCTTATATACGAGGGACTTCCTGAACAATTGCACAAAAGCAAAAAAAGCGTTACTGCAGCCTATCTCAACTTTTAAAATTGAGCAGCAATTAGCTGTTTTGTATAGGGGTGTGTAGCCTGACTATACAATTGATTTGCAGCAATTCGCTCTGCAATATTACCATTTTGCATAACTAAAATATTATCACTCATATATTGCACTACTTGCAAATCGTGACTTATAAACAAATAGCTTAAAGACAACTCTCGTTTTAGCAATAAAAATAAATCGAGAATTTGAGCTTGTATTTGCACATCTAAGGCCGCAACACTTTCATCACATATCAATAATCGAGGTTCGAGCGCAAGAGCTCTTGCAATACCAATTCTTTGTCGCTGACCTCCAGAAAACTGATGTGGATATTTATCAAGCGTATCGGTTGGCATTTGCACTAAATCCATCAAAGAGCGCATTCTTTTTTCTATCGTTGATTTATCATAATGAAGATGAACCTGTAATAATTCTCGAAGCACCTCCTTGATAGTAAGCTTAGGATTTAATGATGCTAATGGATCTTGGAAAATGAGTTGGATGCCTTTTCTAATTTTCAACCATTCAGCTTTTTTTGCTTTCACTAAATCATATTCTTCAAAAGTTGCAGTACCATTGCTAAAAGGCACCAGCCCTAGCAACGCTTTAGCCAATGTGCTTTTGCCGCATCCACTCTCGCCTACCAATCCCAATACCTCCCCCTGATGAATAGAAAAGCTTATATCTTTAACGGGTTGAATAGCCGGTTTTGTTTTCGTAAATATAGAAGAAAACGTATTATAACTAACTTCTACATGGTTTAATTCAAGAACAGTCCTAGAAGACAATACAGATGGATATTGTAATGCATAAGCTTCTTTTTTAGCTATAGTTGGGGCTGCATTTAAAAGTGATTTAGTATAGATAGCATGTGGGGTTTCAAAAATTGCTTTTGCATTACCCTGTTCCATTACCAAACCTTTTTGAAGTACCATTAATTCGTTTGAGAAATATTGAGCTAATTTTAAATCATGGGTTATAAAAATAAATGCTGTTCCATGCTTTTCTTGTAATTGCTTCATCAGCAATACAATTTCCAATTGCACTTGAGCATCTAAAGCAGTAGTAGGTTCATCAGCTATTACAATGGCAGGTTTATTACACATTGCCATGGCAATGATTACACGCTGCTTTTGTCCGCCTGATAATTGATGTGGATATTTATAAAACAGATGTTCCGAATCTAAATGAACTTCATTTAAGGCCTCTTTTGCAAGAAGCACTGCTTTATGGACATCACATTGCTGATGCACTAAGATAGCTTCTTTGATTTGATTACCCATAGTCATGCTAGGATTTAAAGCACTCATAGGCTCTTGAAAAATAAGTGCTAATTGTTTCCCTCTAACGGTCTGCCATTGAGCTGCATTGCATTGCAATAAATTAATGGCTGTATTATCTACATGTAATAATGCAGCGCCTTCTGCAATTAGCGTATTGGGCAATAGGCCCATTAAAGTTAAGGCTGTAATTGACTTACCAGATCCACTTTCTCCTACAATAGCAAGCGTAGACTTAGGATAGAGCGTAAATGACAAATCCTTAACTACACAATTATGTGGTGCATTAGCAAGGCTAATATTTAGGTTTTCTACTTTTAATACCGGATTCACAATGGAATTAAAAATGTAAATGTTTAACTGTTAATCCTTGATTAATTAATTGCTTGAGCGATTCAATACCTATTTGTAAATGATTATCTACATAAGTAGCCGTTACTTGCGAATCGCTTTCTGCTGTTTTAACACCTTCGGGAGTCATTGGCTGATCCGAAACTAACAAAAGTGCTCCTGTAGGAATTTGATTATAGAATCCGGTAGTAAAAATAGTAGCTGTTTCCATATCAATAGCCATGGCCCTAATTTTAATAAGATACTCTTTAAATTCATCATCATGCTCCCAAACTCTTCTATTGGTAGTATATACAGTACCTGTCCAATAATCAATATTAAAATCTCGAATAGTTGTAGAGATGGCTTTTTGCAAAGCAAAGGATGGAAGTGCCGGAACTTCTTGAGGGAAATAATCGTTGGAAGTACCCTCTCCTCTTATAGCTGCAATTGGTAAAATTAAATCGCCCACTTCATTTTTTCTTTTTAATCCCCCGCATTTGCCTAAAAACAAAACTGCTTTGGGATTAATAGCACTCAACAGATCCATCATTGTGGCAGCACTAGCGCTACCCATACCAAAATTAATAATTGTAATACCATTAGCCGTAGCACATTGCATGGGTTTGTCTAAACCCACAATAGGAACATTAAACTGTTTTGCAAACATGTTTACATACTTGCTAAAATTGCATAGTAGAATATAACTACCAAAATCTTTCAACTCTTGCCCTGTATACCTAGGCAACCAATTTTTTACAATTTCTTCTTTTGTTTTCATAAAAAAGATTTTAATAAAGTTATTAATAATTAAATAAAAAAGGACTCTTCTTTGAAGAGTCCTTTTTAAATAAATTATGCTTTTTAATCTGGTCTATCCCCTTCCAAAAAAGTATTAATCGTTTGAATAGGTGATGGATTTAGCGGACCGTTTGAATTATTGGGTGCTACTGAATAGCCACTTAAATAAGATTCATTGGTTGCTACGCCATGATCCATAGTCATGTTTTTGCGCATATAGGCAGGAACATTTTCTATGTCGTCTACATTATTATTTTTATTAAAACCATTGCTCATATTTCTTAAGCGCTCCACACGCTCTTCAAATGCACGTTGTTGTTGCTCGAACAGACGTTTTTCTTCCATCTCGTGTTCTAATAAAAAATTACGCGCTGGTTCTGGTTGAGCATTAGCAGATACCATAGGTGTTTCTGCAACTACTAAGGTTATTTCCTCCTCATAAGATGGTTGCACTGTTTTAGCGATATGCAAATTAGATGGCATATTTGATTGCACAGAAGCAATTGGTGTTTCTACTGAATTAGAAGTTGTTGCTTGTAAGCTTGCAACTGAAGCACTTACTAATTCAACAACTGCTTGCGGTGGTGCAGAAAAACTAGTTGGCTCTGCAGGAGCTTCTGGTGCAACAGGAGCTTTGAAAACAACCGGTTCAGCAACATATGAAGAAGTTGGTGTTTCAAAATTTTCAGTTGGCGAAGTAGGCGCTACTAAAGTTGGCATCATTGAATTTGTTACTGACGCTTCTACAACTATTGCTTTAGGGGCTTGCTCTTCGGTGTGAACAGCTGCTGAAGTATCTTCTAATGAAACTACAATTTTATTAGCTTCATTTTTCATTTCATCAATTTCTCCTTTATGCTTAAATCCTGTAGCAATAACCGTTACAGAAATTTTATCGCCCAAAGACGCATCTTGACCCATACCTAAAATAACTTCACAATCGTCACCCGCTTGTGCTTGAACATAGGCTTGAATAATGTCATTTTCATCCATCGTATGTTCAAATTCTCCAGGAGAAGAAAGGATATTTAGTAATATCCATTTAGCACCATGAATATTATCATCATTTAATAATGGAGAATTCAACGCTTGTTCTACCGCTAATTGCGCTCTGTTTTCGCCAGCTATTTGTGCACTACCTAAAATGGCTCTACCACCATTTCTCATTACCGTTGACACATCTGCAAAGTCGGTATTAATTTGACCTGTTGTATTGATAACATCCGTTATACATTTAGCAGAAATAGCTAACACATCATCTGCTTTTGAGAAAGCTTGTGTGAAAGGTAAATTACCAAATTGCTGACGCAATTTGTCATTGGAAAGAATTAGCAACGTATCTACATGTTCTCTCATTCTTTCTATACCCTCTTCAGCTTGTTTCAATCTTTTTTTCCCTTCATAGGTAAACGGCGTTGTAACAATACCTACGGTTAATATACCTAAATCTCTACAAATTTTAGCAACAACCGGAGCTCCACCCGTTCCTGTTCCTCCACCCATACCTGCAGTAACGAATACCATTTTGGTATTTACTTTTAAGAGTTTTTCAATATCGTCATAACTTTCTTCACATGCTTGTTTCCCAATTTCAGGATTTGCTCCTGCACCTAAACCTTGTGTTAAGTGCGGGCCTAATTGAACCTTATTTGCTATTGGGCTTAATGCCAATGATTGAGAATCGGTATTACATACAATAAAATCTACGCCTTCAATGCCTAAGCTGTGCATATAATTTACAGCATTGCATCCACCTCCACCAACACCAATTACTTTTATGATGGATGATTGATTTTTTGGGATTTCGAAATGTATCATTTTAAATTATTTTTTTTGGGTTAGTTGTTTTGGGTTCTTGTTATATTTTATTTTAATTCTGCATCTTGAGCGTCGGTCTGCACTTCTTCAAAAAGCTCAATCAACTTATCCTTAAATTGGGTAAGTATATTTCTTCTTTTTGCACCAGTAGCATTTTTTTGCTTGCTTGGCTCCTTTTCTGATGTAGTATTAGTATGGTTCATTACTACTGTAGTTGCGGTTTCAGTAGTATTGGTTGCGTTCGAAATTACATCATCTTGATTTTGTTTAATAACATTTTTCAAATAAGAATTCCCCATATCGTTGATAACTTGTAGGGCTCCGTTTTCTAAATCGTCAAATCCTCTTAAAACTAGACCAATACAAGTTGAATACATAGGGTTCATAGCGGCACTGGCAAAGCTACTATCACCACCAATATGCTCATTTGGATCGCCAATTCTAGTGCTTAAACCGGTTACAAAATCAGCTAATTGCGTCACATTTTTCAATTGAGAACCTCCACCAGTTATGATGATACCTCCATGCAAACGCGTATCCATACCAATTTGCTTAAGATGAAAATACACTTGCTCCAAAATCTCATGCATACGTGCCTGAATAATCATCGAAAGATTTTTCACCGAAACTTGTTTAGCAGCCATCCCTCTAATTCCAGGAATAGAAATATATGCATTATCCACTGCACTGGAAGCTAACGCAGAACCATGAATAACTTTCATTGCTTCGGCTTGAGCTCTTAAAACCCCCAAACCTGTTCTAATGTCATTGGTTACATTTACACCCGCGTATGGGATAACCGCAGTGTGTTTTAAAATTCCATCATAAAATACAGCTAAATCGGTAGTGCCACCTCCAATATCAACAATGGCTACACCCGCCTCTAAATCTTCATCGCTAATTACAGCAGCGGCACTTGCAAGAGGCTGTAGTATAATATCAATCATTTCTAACCCTGCTTTCTCAATACAACGTTTGATATTTTTTATTGCATTTTTATCGCCCGTAACAATATGAAAATTGGCGCCAATTTTCACTCCATTCATTCCTACCGGCGAAGAAGTTGTTTGAATATTATCAACAAAATACTCTTGAGGTATAATATCTACAATACGATCGCCTGCTGGAATATAGGTTTTGTATTGATCTTTCAATAACATGTCAATATCCTGCTTGGTAATTTCACTATCGGTATTTAATCGAACGCGATCTCCTCTTGTTTGCAAACTCTTGATATGCTGACCAGCAATACCAACATATACATTTTTAATTTCAAGATTTGGATTTGATTTTTTACAATCTGCGATAGCATTTTGAATAGACTTTACACATTCGTCTATATTTACTACTACACCATGATTAACACCAGCAGAATCGGCTCTACCAAAACCAACGATTTCGATTTTCCCGAATTCATTTTTTACGCCAGCTATAGCTACCACTTTTGTTGTACCGATGTCTAATCCTACGATGACTTCTTGTTTATTTTGTATCATTTTGAGTTGTTAATTTATTTTTTAAGAATGTATTTGGGTTGAGTATTACTTTTTTGTTTGTTCTTAGTCTTTTGTGGCTTCTTGGGGACTTCCTTCTTCTTTATTTTGTTTTTTATTTTCTGCGGTTGTGCTTTTTTTAGTGCTTTTGGAGGTGGCTTATCTTTATCTATTAGATCTGTATTTTTATTGGTACTTAATTTAGGTACTCCTATTGGTGCTTTAGCATTAATTTGTTTAGGGAAACTATCATTTACAGTTTGGTTACCAATAATACTTTTCACCCAATCAATGTTCTCATTTTTATTAACGTCTTTAATTTCTGGCAAACTTAATTTTGGTTTTGCAATTAGCTGTCCATCAAATCGAGCATCTATGGTAGTATATAAATTCCAACCTATTTTTTTGAGCAACTTCCTGTAAAATAAAAAGACATTAGACAATTTATTACTCAAATTACTGGTATCTCCTAAAATAATTAATTGTTTTCCTAAAGCTGTCAATAGGGCGAAATCGTTGGTGTCTCGCACCACAATCATTTGTGTTTGTGCATTCCAGAATGTATCCGCTTCAATATAATCTGCAATAAAAGCTATAGATTTAAACGTGTTTAATTTAGCAGTATAATTATTGCTAGGAACATTAGCAACGGCCATTAAGACTGGCGTATACGATTCGGACAATGGAATAGGATGCAACGAACGGTCTAAATAATAAGAAGCACCATTTTTTTCAAACACTCTTATGAAAGGTGTTTTTTGTGCTACCTCTATTTTAAGATTATTATTCACATCTATAAATGCTTCTGCATTCTGAATCCAAGAATTTTTATTCAAGAAACGCTCTACTTTAGAAATTGTTTCCCCATTTACTGATTGATTTGCAATATCATCACCAAATTGTGTATGTAAAATGCGTTGAATATAGGAAGCATTTAAAAAATTTGCAGCTGCTGGATTAGTAATGCTAATTTTTACAGCCTGTATTGTTTTTTTATGTTGCCATTTAAAACCATACAACAATACCCATATACTTGTAGCCAATACAAGTACTGTAAGCAATATTATTGCCCATTTACGTATCGTATTTTTAGTTTCTTGCTGCATTTATTTACTTTCTAAAATTGTTTTAATAGGTTGTATCAATTGATCGATGTCTCCAGCACCGGCAGTAATCAATAATTCTATTGCATGATTTTGTATATATTGCAAAGTCGCTTCTTTGCTTAACACCGCACCTTTTTTCACCTTCATTGTCGATAAGATAAGCTCAGATGCAACTCCTTCCATAGGCAATTCTCGTGCTGGGTAAATTGGCAAAACAATTAATTCATCTGCCAAAGAAAGGCTTGTAGCAAATCCATCCACTAAATCTTTTGTTCTTGTGAATAAGTGCGGTTGAAAAACTACTAAACACTTTTTATTAGGATACAAATTTTTGGCACTTTTAATTAGTGTTTCCAATTCTGCAGGATGGTGTGCGTAATCATCTATGTAAATAGAGTCAGTAGACTTAACAATATATTCGAATCTTCTTTTGATACCACTAAAATTTGCAAAACAAGCTTTTGCTTTTTCTAAATCCAAATTCATCGTATAGCAAACAGTAAAAGCTGCCAATGCATTTTCAATATTATGTAGACCTCCAATTTGCATTACTACATCTTGCAACTGAAACCATTTAGAAGAAATATTAAAGCGATATGAACCATTTTCAATTTTCAATCCACTTGCGTATACATCTGCATTCGTATCGTTTAAACTATAAGTAATAATACGATCTGCAACTAAATCGCCCGCACGTTTTAAACCATATTTTGCGATTAATGTGCCACCCTTTTTTATTTTAGTCGTATACGCTATAAAGGCCTCTTCCATACTTTCTGCTGTACCATAGATATCCAAATGATCAGCATCCATAGAAGAAAGAACAGCAATAGAGGGATTTAATTTCAAAAAACTACGATCATATTCATCTGCTTCTATAACAGCATTTGGCGCATCAGCACTCCAATAATTAGTATTATAATTAACGGAGATGCCGCCTAAAAATGCATTGGCTCCAACACCCATCTCTCTGAGCAAAAATGCACACATAGTAGAGATGGTTGTTTTACCATGTGTACCTGCTACCGTTATAGAGAATAATGAAGTTGAAATGGCTTCAAGTAAATCACTTCTTTTATAAAGGGTATACCCATTATCCTTATACCAGTTCAGCTCTTTATGATCTTTAGGTATAGCAGGCGTATAGACCACTAAATCAATATCTTTCTGCAACAACTCAAGGGCATCTTCATAGTGGATAGTCATACCCTCATTCTCTAATTGACTTGTTAAGCTAGTTCTTGTTTTATCATAACCAAATACTTTAACACCTTTTTGATTAAAGTACCTTGCTAAAGCACTCATGCCTATACCGCCGATGCCAATAAAATAAATATTTTTGATTGAATTTATGGCTATCATGATGCTATAGCAATTATATGGTTAGCAATAAGTTCATCGGCATTAGTAATTGCAATTTTATTTAACTGATGTGCATATTGATTACAAATAGCTTCATCTTGAAGTAGTGAGGCTAACTTAGGTAATAAATCTGTAGTTATGTCTTTATCTAAAACCATACTAGCCGCATGTCTGTTTACCAAAGACAATGCATTTGCTTTTTGATGATCTTCAGCAGCAAATGGATAAGGCACAAAGATGACAGGCTTTGCTACTATCGACAATTCTGAAATGGCTAAAGCACCTGCTCTAGATATAATGATATCAGCCGCTGCATAAGCATAATTCATCTCTTTAATAAAATCACGTACCACTATTCTATCAGCAAAAGAACTTGCTTCTTTTTTAGCTTGCTCATAAAAAGAAGTTCCTGTTTGCCAAATTAATTGCACTGGCTGTTGCAGTATTTCAGATAAACTGCTTGCGATAGTTTTATTGATACTGCTAGCTCCTAAACTACCACCAACTATAAGTACAGTTTTATATTGATGTTGCAATCCGAAAAATTCGTTTCCTTGATATTTAGAAATCGTATTCGTTGCTATTTCTGACCTTACGGGATTACCTGTCAATACAACAGTACGATTTGGGAAAAAGTGTTCCATATTCGGATATGCTGTACAAATCATGCTAGCTTTTTTAGCTAAGTATTGATTAGACTTCCCTGCAAAAGAATTTTGCTCTTGAATGAGCGTAGGAATATGCATAAGCTGAGCCATAAATAGAATGGGGAAACTTGCATAACCTCCAACGCCAACAACAACATCTGGCTGAAAGTTTTTTATAATTGATCTAGCCTCCAAAAAAGCTTTAATTAGCTTGTAAGGCAAACTGATATTCTTCAATAAATGAGCTCTATTAAATCCGACAATGTCTAAACCAATAATTTTAAATCCAGCTTGAGGAACTTTTTCCATTTCCATTTTATGCTTAGCACCAACATACAATAATTCATGTGCTTGATTATTTTTTTTCAAGGCATGACCTATAGCAAGCGCTGGGAATATATGCCCCCCAGTACCTCCACCAGCTATTATTATATTTAATGCAGCCATTAGTTAGTTGCTTTATTTAATTCAGAAATTTTATGTTCCGTACCTTCTGTTTCACCCACATTACTGCTCACACTTAAGATTATTCCTATTGCAATACTAGTAAACCATATTGATGAACCACCCATGCTCACCATTGGCAGCGTAAGGCCCGTAACGGGTAACAAACTAACATTTACGCCCATATTTAACATAGCCTGAAAAACCAATGTTATACTCAACCCCACCGCTAAAAATGCACCATAAGCATACGGGCATCTTTGAAATATTCTAATACACCTCCACAAAAAGAGCATGTATACAAACATCAATACTGCACCGCCCAACAAACCATATTCTTCAATAATGATAGCATATATAAAATCGGAATAAGGATGGGGTAAAAAATTACGTTGCATACTTTTGCCAGGACCTAATCCTTTCAAGCCACCATTGGCAATGGCAATTTTGGCTTGTGTTGCCTGAAATTCATCTTCTTTATCATCCTCTGAAGAAGCAACTTTTTTTTCTGCACTTACATACGTTAAAATCCTGTTTTTCCAAGTAGCTGCACGTGGACCAATGTTAAATAAGATCATTAATCCTATGAGCGCTATACCGGATACTGCTAATATTAAAATATGTTTTACGCTTACTCTACCTATATAAAATAAAATGCAACAAGTAAACCCTAACATTAACGCTGTAGATAAGTTTGCAGGTAATATCAACACACATATTATTATAACAGGAAATACTACCGGAATAAAACCTTTATAAAAATCTTTAATTACCCCTTGTTTTAAACTCAAAACCCTAGCTAGGTATACAAATAAAGCAAGCTTAGCAAAATCAGAAGACTGAAAGGTAATATTCACTACTGGCAAAGAAACCCATCGGCTACCATGATTTAATTTAGTGCCATACACCAAGGTATATATCAATAGTAATATGGCAAGATATAAGGCCAATCGAGACCAACTTATAAAACGTGTGTAATTTATTTTGTGCGTAAAATAGATGGTTGCTAAGCCTACAAACATATATCCCAAATGCTTAATTAAATAGAAAAGTGTGTTTTTCTCCATCTTATAAGCCAATGAACAAGTAGCACTATATACCGCCAACAAACTAATGAGCGCTAGAAATAGTACTAATGCCCAAATAACTTTGTCGCCTTTTAATTTTGGTATATAGTTGCTTATGTTCATACTTATAGTGCTTTTACGGCATTTTTAAATTGTTCGCCACGATCTTCAAAATTTTTAAACAAATCGAAACTTGCACATGCTGGAGATAATAAAACAGCATCCCCTTTTTCTGTGATTTCATAGGCTATTTTTACTGCTTCTGTTGCACTTGATGCATCATAAATAGCAGGTACAATACCTTCAAATGATTGATGTAAGATTGTATTGTCTACACCCAAGCAAATGATTGCCTTCACTTTTTCTTCAACTAAATAAGCGATTTCATTATAATCATTTCCCTTATCTACACCGCCAAGAATCAATACAGTTGGCTTATTCATACTTTCTAATGCAAACCAAACAGCATTAACATTAGTTGCCTTACTATCATTAATATATTCTACGCCTTTTATAGTTGCTACCTTTTCTAATCGATGCGATAAGCCATTAAAACTAGTTAAGCTTTCTCTGATTTTTTCTTTTCTAATACCAGCAACTTTTGCAGATATACCGGCAGCCATGCTGTTGTATTGATTGTGCTTCCCTCTTAATGATAGTTCATGAATAGATAATTCAAATGAATCTTGATTTACATCAATTATCATATGCTCCCCTTTTATCATAGCTCCTTCTTGGTTATTAGTTGTGTTACTCATTGTAAAAAATAATTGCTTTGCTTTAGTTGTGTGGTTTAGTAAATATGCATTGATAGCATCATCATCTTGATTGATAACAAAACAATCCGTATCAATTTGGTTTTCGGTTATTTTGAATTTAGTTTGTACATAATTCTCAAATTTGTATTCATAACGATCTAAATGATCTGGAGTAATGTTTAACAATACTGCAATATTGGGCCTAAATGTTTTGATATCATCTAATTGAAAGCTACTCACTTCCATAACATACCATTCGCAAGGATTTTCAGCTATTTGCTTTGCAAAACTGATGCCTATATTTCCAACAAGGGAAGCATTCATTTCTGCTCTTACCAACATATCATATATCCAAGAAGTAGCCGTACTTTTTCCATTTGACCCTGTAATAGCAATTATTTTACTGTCTCCTTTGTATCTAAATCCAAACTCAATCTCACTAATTAATTCTATTCCGTGCTTGCGTATAATTTTAACTGCTTCATTTTTTTCACTAATTCCAGGGCTTTTAATAATCGTACTAGCCTCAATGATCTTAGCAATAGTATGACCACCCTCTTCAAATTCAATTGCTTGTTCAGATAGTATTTTCTTAAATTTATTTTTTATCACAGCCCCATCCGATACAAATACGCTAAAGCCAAGCTTCTTGGCAAGCAAAGCTGCGCCAACGCCACTTTCTGCAGCACCTAAAACAACAATATGTGTAAATTCAGCTGACATCTTTTATCGAATCTTCAAGGTTACAATACTTAAAATAGAAAGCATGATTGCTATAATCCAAAAACGAGTTACAATTTTACTTTCATGATAACCTAATTTTTGATAATGATGATGCAAAGGCGACATTAAAAAAATACGCTTCCCTTCTCCATATTTCTTTTTTGTTTTTTTGAAATACCATACCTGCAACATAACAGACAAATTCTCTACCAAGAAAATACCGCAAATAATTGGAATCAATAATTCTTTACGAACAATAATAGCTAAAGATGCTATGATACCGCCTAATGCTAAACTTCCTGTATCGCCCATAAACACTTGCGCAGGATATGCATTGTACCATAAAAAACCAATACAAGCACCTACAAAAGCACCCACAAAAATGGACAACTCGCCCAAATTTGGAATATGCATAATATTGAGATAACTCGCGAATACATAGTTACCAGAAACGTAAGCAAATACGCCTAGACAAATACCCGCTACCGCAGAGACGCCCGTTGCCAAACCATCGATTCCATCTGTTATATTTGCCCCATTAGATACGGCAACAATAATAAAGGTTACAAATAATATATAAATCAACATTGTAGCTACAGACTGATAAGAACCAAAAACGCTTGCTATAGCTGCATAACTTAACTCATGTGTTTTTACGAATGGTATGGTAGTGGTAGCTGCTTTTACTCTAACATAGGTATGCACTTTATTATTTTCATCTACACGATAATAAGGTGCCGACATAATTTTTTCTGTTGGATTAGCTACAATTTCCTTCCCTGGATTTACTTCTCTTGTAGTAATTACATTTTGATTGTAATACATAGTAATTCCTACAATTGCACCTAATCCAATTTGGCCTAAAATTTTAAATCTTCCTGCTAATCCTTCTTTATTTTTCTTAAACACTTTTATGTAGTCATCAATAAAACCAACTACTCCACACCAAATAGTAGACACTACCATTAAAATAATATACACATTGGTTATTCGCGCAAATAATAAGGTTGGAATTAAAATAGCCGCAATTATAATTAAACCACCCATGGTAGGTGTCCCTTTTTTTTGTTGTTCTCCTTCCAATCCCAGTTCTCTGACCGTTTCTCCAATTTGTTTTTTCTGTAAAAATTTAATTAGTCGTTTACCAAATAACATGGATATAACTAAGGATAAAATTACAGCTAGAGAAGCTCTGAAGGTGATGTAATAAAACACCCCTGTTCCCGTAAGGTTAAAGTGTTCTCTTAAGTAAGTAAATAAATAGTATAACATAGTTTTACTTTTCCAGTGTTTTAAAGAAGTCTACAATCATTTGAGCATCATCAAATGGATGTTTTGTGCCATTAATTTCTTGATAGGTTTCGTGCCCTTTCCCTGCTATTAGAATAATATCATTTGGCTTTGCTAACAAACATGCAGTTTGTATTGCAGCCGCACGATCTTCTATGCGTATCGAGAACTTTTTCTTGCTAACGCTTATGCCTTCTTCCATTTGATCTAATATTGTTGAAAGATTTTCGAAACGTGGATTATCAGAAGTAAGAATAACTTGATTGCTATACTTCACAGCCACCTCCGCCATTACGGGTCGTTTTTCAGCATCTCTATTACCACCACAACCAACTACCGTAATTACATGTTGATCATCTCCTTTTAGTTGCTGGATAGTTGTAAGCACATTCAATAAAGCATCGGGTGTATGGGCATAATCTACAATAGCCAACACACGTTCTTTAGCAGACAAATAGGTTTCAAATCTTCCTTTAGCTCCTAATAAATTGCTTAAATGAGCAAGCACATTCATTTTATCTTGACCAAGATTTATAGCAACACCAAAAACAGCTAATAAATTATAAGCATTGAATTTGCCTATCAATCTAAAATGCGTTTCAAATCCATCCATTAAAAGCACTAAACCAGTTAAATTATTTTCAATAATTTTTGCTTTAAACGTTGCCGGCGCCAACAAACTATAAGTACATTTTAATGCTGCTGTATTTTGCAACATAACAGCACCTCGCTTATCATCTATATTACTTATTGCAAAAGCTTCTTTAGGCAAATAGTCAAAAAGCAATTTCTTCACTCTTATATATTCATCAAACGTTCCATGATAATCTAAATGATCGTGTGTTATGTTTGTAAACACTGCCCCACAAAAATGAATCCCAGCAATACGATGTTGATGAATAGCATGTGAGCTCACCTCCATAAACACATAGGCACAGCCTGCCATTTTCATTTCATGCATCAACTGTTGAATAGCTAAAGCATTGGGCGTAGTATGTGTACTAGCCACAACCTTATCGCCAATATGATGTTGTACGGTAGAAATCAAACCACATTTATACCCTAAGGAAGTAAATAAATTAAATAATAAAGTAGCTACTGTTGTTTTACCATTGGTACCGGTAATACCAACTACTGTCATTGATTGAGAAGGGAAATTATAAAATGCGCTTGCAGCAATACCAAATGCATAATGCGTATCTGCAACTAATACATAACAAATTCCATCATTAAGCACTGCTGGCAATTGCGTAACTAAAATAGCCACTGCGCCATTTGATATTGCTTCCTCTATAAAAGAATGACTATCCACTTTTGTACCCTTCATGGCTACAAAGAGGGCGTTGCGATCACATTTTTTTGAATCCATAGCAATGGCTGCTATTTCAATATGTGCTTTGCCCAACACTTGAAGTGGAGTTACATTCAATAATATGTCGCTTAGTAGCATCATTTAATTTAAAGTAATTGTTACTTTTTGACCTTTTACAATTTTTTGTCCTGGCAAAATAGACTGTGTCACTTTTTGCCCCACTCCTTTTACTTCTACTTTCAATCCACAAGCTTCTAATAATGCAATGGCTCTACTTAAATGCATGTTGCTTAAATCGGGCATGTTATTTGCATAAATAGGAACACCCGCAGTTTTAGCACCAGTGCTACTTAGATCTTGCAATTGTGTCCAAGTAGCATTACTTGTATTAGCACTTTTGTATTTTAAGGCTTGCATTAATTTATTTACTTTCGATCCTTGTTGTGCAACTGCCACTACATTGCTGTAATTTACTTTTGCAAGACTATCTAATTGATGATGATTTTGACCAATTGAATTAGCGTAAATTTTATCAGCAATCATTCTAAATACAGGTGCAGCAATAGTGCCACCATAATATGCGCCAGAATGAGGCTTAGTTCGAATTACCACTGCTATAGTATAGGTGGGATTATTAGCTGGGAAATACCCAACAAAAGAGCCTTGATAAACACCATCTGCATAACTAATACCTTTATCCGCAACTTGTGCTGTACCGGTTTTGCCAGCAATAGAATAAAATGGAGATTGTATATGCTTACCAGTTCCTGTTAATACCACTTCTTCTAATGCCTGCCTTGCTTGACGAATAGCATCTTTACTAGCTATTTGAGGCACCACTACTTCTGGCTCAAATACCTGAACATCTTTATCGAAAGAACGAATAGCATTTACTAAATAGGGTTTCATCATAGTACCATTATTAGCTACTGCATTATAAATCATGCAGGTTCTCAAGGGTGCAATCATTACTTCATATCCCGTAGCCATCCATGGCAAAGAAGTAGCGCTCCACGATTTATTTAACGGCGTTTTTACTACTGGTCTTCTTTCTCCCAACAAATCAATGCCTGTCTTTTGATCTAATTGTAGTTTTTTTAGAAAATTAGTGTACGCCGTTGGATTGGCAGCATAAAATTGATACGCTAATTTTGCCATTGCTACATTTGAAGAAAGTGCAAATGCTTGTTTTACCGACAATACACCTAATCCTAAGTGAGAGTCTTTCATCGTTCTATTACCGAAAGAAGCCGAGCCACCTTGAGCATTTACTTGATCGTCTACAGTTATATGCTTATCATTAAACAGCGAAAGCAAGGTCATTAATTTGAACGTAGAACCCGGCTCTGTTGGAATTAATGCGTAATTAAAATCTTCCCAATAAGATCCATCTTTTTGCCGACCTAAATTTGCAATCGCTTTAATTTTACCTGTTTTCACTTCCATTACAATGCAAGTGCCATATAAACATTCGAATTTAGACACCTGACTTTCTAAGGCATGCTCTGCTATATCTTGTATACTAACATCTAAAGTGGTTAACAAATCAAATCCATTTGTAGGCTCTAATTCAGAACCTTGAATGATCATCCATTGCCCGCCTGGCATTCTTTGTTTAACACAATGTCCATTTTCTCCTTTTAACATAGAATCGTAGGTAGCTTCCAATCCAATTACTTGACTATTTTTTCTCCACAAACCAATAGTACGCAGTGCCATTACATTAAATGGATTGACCCGTTTGTTTTTTTGCTCTACAACTAATCCCCCTTTTCTACTGCCTAATTTCATAATAGGCAATTGCTTAATTAATTGATAATCGTAATAAGGTAAATTGTGCGCCAACTCATAATAACGTGCTGTATCATTAAATTCTGCTGTCAATTCGTTATAATATGCAGCCTTTGATTTATCTTTAAAGATTGCAGCAAAAGACGAAGCTAGTGTATCTATGTACTTTGTAAAGGTGTCTTTTTTAATTACGGAGAAATCAATATGCAAATCAAACTGAGGAATTGTAGAGCATAATAAAACCCCATCTTCAGAGTAAATATTGCCTCTTTCTGAAAACAAGGTATCATTGCGCAAATTCATATTCCTAGCCATAGAGCGTAGTTTTGGGCCTTGAACCACTTGCACCCATGCTGCCTTCCCTATAATAAGAAGCGCAAATAGTAGTATACCTGTAAAAGATAAGTAAACTCTAAATCGTATGTCCTTTTTTACGCTCAATGTTGATGTATAATTTATTAATTAGCTTCTTTCTGTACAGTATCTTTTTCAATAACATATGCCGGTTGCAATAAAGGTTTTAATCCTAATCTCGATGAACGCTGAATGATATTTGTCTCAATCAATTCGCCCATCCATTTAGATTTTGCATCCATATAATGCCAACGCAATTCTTTAATTTCTTGATTTAACTTATCAATTTTCTTTTGTCTGTCTATCGCCAATTGAGAACTATAAATGTATAATCCGGAAACCACGGCTAAAAAAATAATGAAGGGCATGTTTTTCAATAGCCCTTGATGGGATACCTTTTCCAAAAAGGATCTCCAATCTTGATTATTATTTTGTTCTGCCGAAGCCATATTGTTTAAATTTTTTTTGCTATTCGTAACTTTGCACTTCTAGATCTACTATTCCTCTTTTGCTCCGCTTCACTGGGCGCTGTTGCTTTTCCTAAAGGCTTCATTAAAATAGCTTTGCGCGTACCATAAATAGAATCACGCTCTTCTTCCCAAAAACCACATTTCATATACTGCTTTACAATTCTGTCTTCTAATGAATGAAAAGTAATAACACTTAATACACCCCCTGGCTTCAAACAATCCACACACTGCTCCAAGAACGTTCTTAATACCCCCATTTCATCGTTCACTTCTATTCTTAATGCTTGAAAAACTTGTGCCAAATATTTGTGCGGATTTCCCATTACAACAGAAGAAATAAGCGTCTTGAAATTTTCTATAGTATGTAATTTCACTTTAACTCTTCCTTCAACTATTACTTTTGCTAATTGCTTCGAATTTCTAACTTCCCCATAGCGCTCAAACAACAAGTGCAATGCAGCTTCTGAATACGTAGTAACGATATGCTCTGCAGTAAGAGCAGTACGTTTATCCATCCTCATATCCATAGGCCCGTCAAAACGAATGGAGAACCCTCTTTCTGCAGTATCAAACTGAAATGAACTCACTCCTAAATCTGCTAAAATCCCATCTACCGCATCCACTTGATGAAATTTTAAAAATCGCTTTAAGAACTTGAAATTTGCAGATACAGCAATAAATCGCTCATCTTCTATTTTATTTACCCATGCATCTTCATCCTGATCAAAACTTATCAACTTGCCGTTTTCGGATAGTTGGGCAATTATTTCTCTACTATGACCACCACCACCAAAAGTTGCATCTACATATACACCACCCTCTTTTATTTCCAATGCGGCAACCGCTTCTTTCAACATCACCGTTTCATGATAAAACGCAGCATCTTGTTTTCCCATCGCTAAATATTTTCAAATGGATTGAAAAAATCAGCTCCAGCAACTGTTGCAGCCAAATCACTAAATCCAGCAGCATTTGCTTTGATATAATTATGATATGCTTCCTTATCCCACAATTCAATTTTATTACCTTGAGCAGAGAAGACCATATCTTTTTTAATGCCCGCAAATTCTTGTAAAGGTTTTGGCAATAAAAATCTGCCTGCAGCATCTAACTCTACAATGGTAGCGCCATTAAGAAAAAGTCGCTTGAATTCTCTAACTTTCGGATTAAAATCATTGAGCTTATTTATTTGCTCCGACAATTTCGACCAACTTTCAATCGTATAAACCGTTAAACAATTTTCAAAACCTCGATTTATGACAAAACGATCTTCTGCTCCTTCTGGCAATTGCTTACGAAAACCAGCTGGCACTAAAAAGCGATTTTTAGCATCAATCGATACTTCATATTCGCCCAAAAACCCTATAGAATTATTTACTTTCATATTTCGATACAAAGAAACACCAATTCCCACATTTTGACACTATTTCACACCTTGTATTTTTCCACAGTTTTTAAAATAGCTAATACACAATACTGTATTGACTTTAAAGGGATGCAATCACATCTGTTAATAAGCCTATGGGGATTACTGTTTATAAGTGTTAATAACTCTTAATCGCCTTCATTAACAAGCCTTTCAGTTCATTCGTTTGCCAAAAAACGGCTAACTTTTTGCCTTTGCCACTGCCAATAGCAGCTTTTGCTAGAATTAACAAATCTATAGTTAGTAATACGAAGCAATTCATTATTTTTGTTCACTTATTATGCAAAAGCTACTTAGATTTTTAGTACCCATATTCTCTATATCCTTTATTTTCAGTGCTTGTAGTAGTTACGAGGCCGTTTTGAAAAGCAAGGATATCAATTTTAAATTAGCGAAAGCAAACGAATACTATGAAAAGAAAGATTATCAAAAAGCAAATGAGCTCTATGGTATGATCACTCCTATTTTGAGAGGTACCAAGAGTTTTGAAGCCGTATATTTAAAATATGCAAATAGTTATTTTAACTTGAAAGATTACCTCAGTGCTTCCTTGCATTATAAAAATTATGTAGAGGTTTTCCCTACATCAAAAGAAACAGAAAATGCAGAATATATGCATGCCTTATGCTTGTTTAAACTCGCCCCCAAAGCGTCATTAGAGCAAACCAATACCCTCAAAGCGCTAGATGCTTTACAGTCATTTATAGATACGCATCCTACATCTTCACACATTGCAGAAGCCAATAAATTGATAGCCAATTCAGTAAAAAAATTAGAGCAAAAAGAAGCTGATGCAGCGCAACTATATTTTAAAATAGGACAATACAAAGCAGCAAGTGTTTCCTTTAAAAGTGTACTTAGAAATTACCCAGAATCAGAAAAATCTGATTATTACCAATATTTTATTATAAAAAGTTTGTACCTTTACGCCCATTCTTCAATTGAAACGAAGCAAAAGGAACGTTATTCAAATGTATTAACTGCATTTGAAGAATTACAAAACGAACATCCAAATTCTACTTTCATGAAGGACGCTGAAAAATATAAAAATTTATCAATTAATTTTTTAAAAACTATTGACAATGAGCTTAAATAAAAGAGCAATGGCCGCTGTAAATCCTTTAATAGAATCACGTGATGTGGTAGCTATGAAAGAAAAAACTGGTAATTTATATGAGTCAATTGTAATCGTATCTAAACGCGCAAATCAAATTGCCGTAGCTATGAAAGAAGATTTGCATAAAAAATTAGACGAATTTAGCAGTCATACCGACAACCTAGAAGAAATTCATGAAAATAAAGAACAAATTGAGATCTCTAAAATGTACGAACGCATGGCTAATGCGCCTTTGCAAGCATTAACAGAGTTTAATGATGATAAAATTTATTACAGAAAAAAATAAGCAAGCACAAATTTTTTATTAAAGAGCTACCTATTCGGTAGCTCTTTTTATTCCAATTCGATGTATCAACATTTATTTTTTGACTTAGACCATACCCTTTGGGATTTTGAAAAAAATTCGGAAGCTACGATGTTTCGAATTTATGAAGATTTTAAATTAGCGGAATTGGGCATTCCTAATTTTGAATCCTATTTTAAAAATTACTGCATACACAACGACATCCTTTGGGAACGGTATAGAAATGGATTCATTAAACGGACAGAATTGAGATGGAAACGCATGTGGTTGACCTTATTAGATTTTAACATAAAAGACCAAGCCTTATCTTTAAAAATAAGTGATGCTTACTTAGATATTTTACCTACCAACACGCATTTAATGCCAGGGGCATTAGAACTATTAGAACACTGCAAGGGCCGTTATAATATGCACCTTATTACAAATGGTTTTGAAACTACACAACAAATGAAACTTAGCTACAGCGGCATAGATCATTATTTTGAAGCCTTAATAACATCAGAGAAAAGCTTCAGCATGAAGCCCAAAAGAGAAATTTTTGATTATGCATTGCAAACAACTGGAGCTGTTATACATCAAAGCATTATGATTGGCGATGCTTTAGCTATTGATATTTTGGGTGCTAAAAATGTGGGTATGGATCAGGTTTACTATAACCCATACAAAATACCACATACAGAACAACCAACCTACGAGGTGGCTCATTTAGTAGCATTGAAAAGTATTTTTATTTAATTTGTATATCATTAATAATCATTTCTTTAAAATGATTATTAATAGTTTTTATCAATTCCTCTTTAGAATACAATAATTCTTGCTTCAAAGCAGCTACATCGGTATAAATAATCAGTGTTTTTTCTACTAACAATACATTACGGGTATATTTAGCTATCATATCACCAACTATAATAGCCCATTCTTCCTTAAGGCGTAATTCAAAAATTACGGGCTTCCAGTTAGATCGTTCCATCAATAAGTTGAGCGCTTCTCCTATTGAATATGTTCCCATGACATAAAAATAGATAAAAACAAGGGTAAACCTAAAAAAAATATTACTAATATGGATTGAAATGCTAAAAAATCTGTATCTTTGCAAACTGAATTAAAATCAAAATTGTCGCACATGTCTCATGTATCTGCTGAAAAGAAAGCTAACATTTTTAAAACCTTTGGTGGTTTAGAAACCAATACCGGTTCAATCGAAGGTCAAATTGCATTATTAACGGAGCGCATCAACCATATCTCTGCTCATTTAAAAATGAATAAAAAAGATTTCTCTACTCAAAGAGGTCTTATGAAATCGGTTGGTCGTCGTAAACGATTATTACAATACCTAAATCGTACGAACCTAGAAAGCTATCGTGCTTTAATTGAAAAATTAGGTTTACGTAAATAATAACTGAATTTAATAACTATTCCCAACTTATTAGGTTGGGAATAGTTTTTTTTAATAAATAATAATTTATAATATATGTCATTACAAGCTACTACTGTCAAAATCCAAATGGAAGATGGCAAAGAGATATTAATAAGTACAGGCAAATTAGCTCGTCAAGCGGATGGCGCCGTTACTGTACAATGTGGTAATTGTATTTTATTAGCTACGGTATGTGCTAGTAAAGACCCAAAACCAGGCCAATCTTTTTTCCCATTATCAGTGGACTACCAAGAAAAAATGGCATCGGCTGGTAAAATACCAGGATCGTTCTTTAAAAGAGAAGGCCGTATCAATGATTACGAAATTTTAATCTCTCGATTAGTGGATAGAGCACTTCGCCCATTATTCCCTGAAGATTATTTATGTGATGTTCAAATTCAAATAACTTTAATCTCTTCTGATCCTGAAGTAATGCCTGATGCTTTAGCTTGTTTAGCAGCATCTGCTGCATTAGCAGTTTCTAACATACCTATTCAAGAAATTATTTCTGAAGTGCGTATTGCTAGAATTAATGGACAATATGTAATTAATCCTACAAGAACAGAACTTGCTACTGCAGATATGGACTTCATAATTGGTGCTACTAGCAACAATATTATGATGGTGGAAGGGGAAGCTAAAGAATGTTTAGAAGCTGATGTTATTACCGCTATTGAATTAGCACACAAAGCGATAAAAGTTCAAGTAAAGGCACAAGAAGACTTAAGAAAACAACTAGTAATTACTCCTCGCACGTATACTAAAGGTATTAGTGATGAGAACCTAGAAAATATGGTGAATGCATTTGCAGCAGATAAAATGTTACAAATTGCACGCAGCAGATCTACTAAAGCAGATCGTTCAGATGCTTTCAAGGCTTTGGAAACTGAATTAGTAGCACATTTAGGGGAAGCAATTACCGACGAAAATAAATCTTTAGTTAAAACATACTTCGGCAATCTTCAGTATGACGTTATTCGTAATATGATGTTAGAAGAGCGCATAAGATTAGATGGTAGAAAATTAGATGAAGTTCGTCCATTACACATGGAAATCGACTTCTTGCCTTCGCCTCATGGTTCAGCTTTATTTACTCGTGGCGAAACACAATCGCTTACAACAGTTACTTTAGGAACAAGTCAAGATGAATTATTAATAGAAAATGCTGCATCAAGCAATTACGAAAAATTCATTTTACACTATAACTTCCCAGGATTTTCAACCGGTGAGGTAAAACCTAATCGTGGTCCAGGAAGACGTGAAGTTGGTCATGGTAATTTAGCTAAACGTTCTTTAGCACAAATGATGCCAAGTAGTGATTACCCATATACGGTTCGTGTTGTTTCTGACATTTTAGAATCTAACGGTTCTTCTTCTATGGCAACAGTTTGTGCTGGTTCATTGGCACTTATGGATGCCGGTGTGCCGATGCCAAAACACGTTAGTGGTGTGGCAATGGGATTGATCTCTCGTAGTTCTGATAAAAAATTCGCAATTCTTACCGATATTTTAGGTGATGAAGATCACTTAGGTGATATGGACTTTAAAGTAACGGGTACACAACAAGGTATCTGTGGCATCCAAATGGATATTAAAGTAGATGGTTTAAGCATGGAAATCATGTCGCAAGCACTTGAACAAGCTAAACAAGGTAGATTACACATCTTAGAAGCTATGTATGCTTGTAAACCAGCACATAGAACAGAACCTAAACCACATGCTCCTAGAATTGAACAAATTGTAATCGACAGAGAATTTATTGGTGCTGTGATTGGCCCAGGTGGTAAAATCATTCAAGAAATTCAACGTGAAACCAATACAACGATCACAATTGAAGAAGTAGACGAAACGGGTGTAGTAAAAATATTCTCTTCCAACAAAGAAAGTATTGAAAAAGCAATGAACTGGGTTAAAGGTATTGTTGCTGTTCCAGAAATAGGAGAAGAATACGATTCTGTTGTTAAAGGCATTAAAGAATTTGGTGCATTTGTAGAATTTTTACCCGGCAAACAAGGTTTATTGCATATTTCTGAAATTAGCTGGTCTAGATTAAATTCTTTAGATGGTGTCTTAAAAGAAGGTGATAAAATTAGAATTAAACTAATTGGTACCGATCCTAAAACTGGAAAATTCAGATTGAGTCATAAAGTATTATTACCTAAGCCAGAAGGCTATGTAGAGCGCGAAGAACGCAAACCAAATAAACCTACTGAGTAATATCAATATAAACAATAATAAAAAGGCTAACCTGTAGGTTAGCCTTTTTTAGTTGTTGTAAAATGCCCCTTATTTGTGCATGGAAATAGCTACAATAAGTATAAATTAATCACATAAAAGAAAAGGAGTAGCTTTCGCTACTCCTTTTCTTTTATGTGTATTGAAATAGGATTAGTTTCCTTGTCCTACTCTACTTCCTTTTTTATATTCTGAATCGCCACCTTCTGGAATATCTGCTTCATTGTTTTCAACATTCAAACTTTGCTGTTCGATGTTACCAGGCTTGTTACTATCGAATATTAAACGTTTAGTAGGAATATCAGCAGTAATTTTGAACTCAGTTCTTCTGTTAGCTTGACGTCCTTTAGGATTATCTTTTCCATTGATGCTATTAGGAGCAATAGGATTTAGTTTACCCATTCCTCTTGCAGTCATTCTAGAACGCTCAACACCTTTTTCTGATAAATAATCTAACACAGATTGTGCTCTTTTTTGAGACAATTCAGCATTGTAACGATCATCTCCTTTAGAATCCGTAAAAGAATTGATTTCTACAGTTAAAGATGGATTATCTTTCATGAAACCAATCAAAGAATCTAATGAAGCAACAGATTCTGCTCTTAATTCAGATTTATCGTAATCATATAATATGTTACTTACACGGAAACGATAATCGATAGTGATAGAATCCATATAAATAGTTACTGTATCACGATGATCTGGATCTGTTCTTTTAGTGTTTAAGGTGCTAATGTCTACATGTGAAGAAGTAAACTCAGGTTTGTCACCTGTAAAAACATAAGCATGACCTCTATAAATATTAAATAAGAACTTGCCATCTGTAGAATTAAAAGTTGTTAATTCTCCAGACTCATCTACCATTTTAACAACAACCGATGAAATTAATTCATTTGTTTTTTTGTTAACCACTTTACCATAAACGCCTAATTTAGGTTCATATTGAATTCTATAAATATCATCGCAACATGTTGGATTTTTCAAAGCCATAGAACCAATTCTATTTGATACTACATAGGCATCTGGTTTTCCTACAGGGTCTTTGATAAAATAAAACTCATCAGCACATGTATTAATTGGATAACCTAAATTTCTTACATTACTATAACGAGATGGACCACCATCTGCAGAGAACACATCGAAACCACCAAAATTTGGTAACCCATTAGAAGCAAAATATAGCTTGTTTTCTTTACCGTTATAATATGGTGTTATTTCATCTAATTCTGTATTAATTTGTTTACCAGCATTTTGAGGACGACGATAACGTTTGCTAGCAGTATCATATACAGAATACCAAATATCATAACCGCCTCTACTTTGTAATCTACGATTAGAAGAGAAATATAGAATTTCTTTTTTACCAACTTGAGCAATAAATGGTTGTGAGTTTGAACTTGTATCATTTACTCCACCTTCATCTACTATTTGTGGTCTTGACCAATGTGCATTCACAAATTCAGAAACATATATTTTACACATAAATTTCATAGAATCTAATTGCTCGCATTTAGAAAAGTAAAAGCGATCACCACCTGGGCTGAAGCAAGGATTACTAACTTGCTGAACCGGAGAATTAAAATTGCCATCTTTGAAGAAAAGAGCCCATTGAAAAGAATCTACTTCATTAATGTATTTTTGTTTTTGAGACACCATTAGGTGCATCATAAAATCTTCTCTTTTTCTTTTGTCATAATCAAAAACTTCGTTACGACCTGTAGTTGCGAATAACAATGCTGTGTCTCCCAAAGGATAAGGTGCAGCTTCAGAATAGGAAGTATTTACATTTGGTCCGGCATTTTTAACGGTCAAAGCTTCTGGAGCTTTCATTGAAGCCATAGCCATATTACATCCTTCAATTTCTCTTAATGCTCTTTTCTTTAACTTTTTAAACGTTTTAGGATTATCTTTCAAAAACTGGTTATAAAGTGTAATTGCTTGAGGATATAAGCCTTGTTTTTTGGTATTATCTGCATACAAAAACAGTGAAACAGGATATAATTTGGGAGCCAAGCTGTAGGTGATTCCAAAGTATCTAGCTGCATTTACATAATCTCTAGTTTCAACATAGCATTCTGCTAATTGATAGTTTAAATATGGATTGCGTTCTTGTTCTTGTTGCAATTGCAAATAATATTCAATCGCGTTGAAATAACTGCCTTGTTTAAAGAAGAAGTCAGCTTCACGCAATTTTTTATAATAGGGCAACTTAGCAATGGGATCATTTGCTTTATTGCGATACTTTTCTTTTAAAGATTGAGCATTAGCATCATTAGATGCAAAAACGATGATGGTTGCTAATACCGAAAGTAGCCATATTTTCCTCATGTATTCGAGCTTTATTAATGGGTATAAAGTTATAAATTGATTTAGATAAAAGAAACTTTTTGGTTCCTTTTTTTAAAAATTTTAAAATCTAGCGCATGGATAAACTAATCTACGAGCAAAATCTAGTGGATTGGGAGCGATAAAGGTTGCGCTTATTTCAAAACCCCCATTTCCGTTGGAAGCAGATTTTAATTTTGAAGTATTATAATCATAACTAACGCCCAAACGAGTGCCATTAAAGTCAATACCAAAAGTGAACAATGCTGCATCATCCAATCTGTAATAGGTTCCTAAAAATAAAGCTTTTGCAATGGAATGAAATTCAGGGTTACCCATTATCATATGAAACTCGTTACCTACAACAATTTCAGATGCTGTGGATTGGCTTTGGAATAATGCGGTAGGGCGCAAACTAAATTTCTCACCTACTTGCCAGATAGCTCCAAATTGCGCAGTATAACGCATACCCAAACCAACTTCACTATTTTTCTTTGTGATAAATGATTCTTGAGGTTGATTAATATTATTAGCACCTACACCTAAAGTATAAGAAAAACGATCGGATGGTCGGTGAGAGAAAGAGATACCCGTATTAACGGTGTAATAAGATACTTTTGTTCCTAAAAAAGGATACTCTTGAGAAGTTCCTGGCTGAAAGCCACCATTTAAAAATTCATCAGGGAAATATAATTTAGACAAGTCAAAACTTTTTTGTGAATAGCCTGCTTGCATACCAACACTCAATACTTTATTGACGCTAGCCCCTAAGAATTTATGATAGGCTACCGATAGCAAACCAGTGAAATTAGTAAGATTACCATCGCCGGCAACATCATTATAAAACTGCGCACCAAATGCTAAATAATCATCGGTACTGATATCTTGAATTAATGGTGCATCTATAGACACCGCAATTGTTTTAAATGGAACCGTTACGCTAGCCCATTGATTTCTATAAATCGCAGACGCTCTAAATAACCCGTTGTTATTACCTGTAAATGCAGGATTGATTAACAATGGAGTTGCTGTAAATTGCGTAAAATGAACGTCTTGCGCAATGGCAGAACCTGTGCTTGTTGCAAGCAATAAAGCAACTGCAACTTTTTTAATTGAATTTTTATTAATCATAAAATTCATATTGTAATTATCTAATTAATGTAATATTACCTTGTTTATAAAATCTTTTTCCTAAGTAAGTGTTAGCTTCTACCATGTAAATATAAACACCCATAGGTTGTGGCACTCCATTTTTAGTTCCATCCCAAGCGTCTTCTAACTTAGTGGTTTCAAAAACAAGCTCTCCCCAACGGTTGAAAATACGGAAATTTTTTAAACTTACAATACCTCGGTAAACAATTTTTATTTTTGCATTCGGATCCGAACCCGGAGTAAAGGCATTTGGGAAGTCAATTGCGGAGTCGTCATGTACTATAACGTCTAAGGTATCTGTTGCCAAACAACCCGCTTCTGTTTTAGCATTTACGATGTATTTTGTGCTAGCACTTGGGCTTATTATTGGATTGGAAACCAAGTGATTACTTAATCCTAGTAAAGGAAACCAATCGAAATACAGACAATTACCTATTGGATTTACCGTAGTAGATTCGCCCGGATAAATGTGAACAGAATCTTTTAGATCAAATACCGCTTTTGGATTCACTGTCAACTTTGAATATAGCGTATCTCTACAGCCTGTAATATCGGTCACTAAAACAGTATAAGCAATCGATGTTGGCGGATGACTCACAGGATTAGCAATATCTGTTGCACTAAGGTAGGTGCTTGGCGACCAATCGTACAATACACCGCCAGTAATAGCATATTGAACACTGTCTCCTGGACAAATAGATGGATCAATGGGGCTAATAGAAGCGAAATTTCCTGGATTAACGGTTAATTGCACATCGTCTGAACCAGAACATCCTGCAGGCGTAGTTACTTGCAAATGCAAACTGGTGGTCGTTCCACCGTTAAAAACAATATTTGCTGCACTAGGGCTATTTACACCTGTTGTAGGCGTCCACGAATAGGTATAATTTGGATACCAATTAGGAGTGACCATGCCTTGAATTTGCAAGGTGTCCCATTGGCACTTAATTCTATCCGGACCAACATATACAATTGGATTAGGCTGTACGTCTATTTTAATAGTTTTCACCATATTCGGACAACCGGGGAAACTAGCCGTTATGGTATAGGTTCTTGTTGTATCAGGCGTTATAGTTGGCGCAATAATTAGTGGATTAGACACATTGGTAGATGGCGTCCAAACATATGCAAAAGCCGTATCACCTGCCGCATTAATTTGTACCGTAGCACCTTTACAAATCGCGGTATCATGATTATACAACGAGAAGTCATTAGGCAAAACTCTCACTTTCACCGTGTCGTAGCCTTCGCATCCCACAATACCATTTTCTGCTCTTATAATATATGTGGTATTGCCGGTAGCATTACACACAGGATTTAATATCGTGCTTGATGATAAGCCCGTTGCTGGGAACCAAGTAAATACATAATTTGGATCGGGAGGCGAAATAGTTGGATTGAATTGTATAGGATTACCTAAACAAAAAGCCCTATCTGGACCTGCATTAATACTCGCAGGTGGTTTTACTGTTATGGTTATATATCGAATAGCAGGTGCAGCACCGCTTCCAGGATAAGTGGCTGTCAATTTATAGGTTGTAGTTGTTAATGGAATAGCTGTTGGTTCTTTAATATTAGGATTATTAAGACCTAAAGCAGGAGTCCAAGTATAACTCAAAAGAGAATCGCCATCTACTCGAATATGTACGGGTGAATTTTTACAAATTAAGGTATCTGGAGTTAAAATAATAGCATATATAGAATCTAATATTAAGATACTTGCACTATCGATAATATTACCATTGATACCACAATTGTAAGGCGCTAAAATAAGTAGTTTTACTGTTCTTGGACCAGTTGGAGGCACCGCTGGTAATGGAAAAATATTTACAAAGGCGACAGTATCATTAGCAGGAATGATAACACTATCCGTAATTTGAGTATAATCCGTACCATTGATGGCCGTACCTGCAATCAAATATTTAATTGTTAATGGAGTTGGTTTTATTGCTGGTCGTTTAAATTTGAATTGACCAGGCAAACCACCTCTTACACAATATGGAGTTGGCAAGGACAAACCGCCACCACCAATAGATGAAACGGAAATTGCATTAGAAGTTAAGCTCCCTGCTTTTAAGAACACCCCAGAATCTAAGATAAAATCAGAAGCATCTGAAATAGCTAATTTTAAATGATAGGTAGTACACGGAGTCACTGCTGATATGGCAGAAAGCACTGTAGTGAAGCCATTATAAACCACTGAGGTGCCATTATTAGTCACATAATATTGTGTATAAGGGCCATTTCCCAATGTATTTACATAGCAGGGATTGGATGGCGATGCCGTATATCCAGAACCATTATTAATGGTACTAATAGCTACAGGAACTGTGGTACCAGGCACTAAGGCTATATTTTTTTGCCCTACAATTCCCGGTCCAGAAATAAAGAAGGCAAACATGTCGTTGATAGAACAATTATAAGTAGTATACTCATCAGAGCCAAATACATAATCAAATTTGATGGTATCTCCTGCCGGTTGAAAATCAAATTCTAATATACAGGCATCATGCGAAGTTTGACCTGCAAGCGCTGCTAATTGTGGATCGCCTGCTGCATTATTAGTATTGCTTGCAAATAATGTACCTGCGCCATTGGCACCAATTAAAGTACCCACGGTCTGCGCTCTTCCAGAGGTAAGTATAATACCGCTATCTAGTCCTAAATTACTAGATACTGTATAGAATATACCGTTGGCCACTGTAGGGCAGGTTAATGTAGGATTGGTAACCGTTACGCCATTACCTGTCAACATCTGAGCTAACTGAGCCGCTGTTTGACTAGGTGTAACATTAATTTGCGCATGCGACGACACAGCTAATAATGCTAGACATACCATTAATCTAATTCTCAAATATAATTTCATACTATATTTTTCTATAAATTATAAGACCCCATTTTTTATCAAATGGTTTGAAAAAATATTATCAAATATACATTTTTATGCGTTTATTTCTGCTATTTTTACTTTCAATTTCATTTTTTATTCGAATATCCACTTTCATGGCTGCCCAATTAAATAAAAGTAAACCCAAACAATCAAAATCAAATAATGATGCTTCACCCAATGGCATAACATTACTTAAAGTTAGAATTGGTTTAAGTATAACCTTTATACTTTTAGGCATTATAAACACCCTTGCTATCATTAGTTATTTTTTTACTTGGAAACAAGATAGCAATCTGGTAAGAAACAATAGTGGGTTTTGGAATTTTCTATTCAACGAAACAACGCCGGTTGCAAACTGGTGTGGCAAAGCCGGTGCATGGGTAGCACATGAATTAGTTTTCAATATGGCTGGAATTGCCGCGCTCACCATTAGCTTTTTTTTAGTGCACTTGGGCATTGCCTTTATAAATTACAAACGCTTTAAAGATACACTGAAACTTATTCGATGGATGAGTTATTGTTTATTGTTCATAGCACCTACCCTAACCTATATTGGGGGCCTTAGTCATAGCGCTTTCCCATGGGGTGGTGCTTGGGGCAACAGTATTATTAGCCATTTAAACTTAGCAGCTGGAAGTATAGGAACTGGCTTGATCTTATTTGCCATTCTTTGCATGTTATGCTTTATTGTTTTCTCCTTTGATATAAAACCTTTTTTAGCAAGTCTAAATGCAAGTAAAAACCAATTAAGTGAATTATTCAAAAAAGAAACTCATCCCCTAGAAGATCCGGAGGCTTTTAACGAAGAGGGTGAGCAAGAAGAGGATGAACGAGCTATTGAAACGGATTCTAAATTATTTGTTGATGACAGCATCTTACAACAAAAATTAAGAGGCGATGATGAAGAAGATGATTATAATAAAGATGGAGAACCTATCATTATCTCTCATACAAATTATATTCAGGGACAAGAAGTAAGCGATGAGGAATTAGCGCTAGAAAGAGATTTAGAAGATCAAGAAATAGCATTGATTACGGAAGCAGAACCTATTACTATTGATACAGCAATGGAAAATAAAGTAGTCGCTGAGGTAATTCCAGATTTAACCTTTGAGGTAATAAAAAAACACGAGGAGGCTACCATACCTGCACATGGCGCACACATAAGCATTGCCGACAAAGAACCGTATGCTCCTGAATTAGATTTGCCAAATTATAAATTTCCAACATTAGATCTTCTGAAAGAAAGAAGCACTACGGAAATTTCAGTTGACAAAGAAGAATTAGAAAAAAATAAAAACCAAATTATCCAAACCCTAAAAAGTTTTGGAATAGAAATACAACGCATTAGTGCAACCGTCGGTCCGACAGTGACGCTCTATGAAATTGTACCTGCTGAAGGGGTTCGTATTTCTAAAATTAGAAATTTAGAAGATGACATTGCACTAAACTTAGCGGCTTTAGGCATTCGTATTATTGCACCTATTCCTGGTCGGGGCACTATTGGTATTGAGGTGCCTAATATGAATAAGCAAATGGTTTCGATGCGCACCTTATTGAGCAGCGAAAAATTCATTAATAATAAAATGAGTTTACCCATTGCCTTAGGTAAGAAAATTGACAATGAAAATTATATTCTAGACCTCGCTACCCTACCCCATTTACTAATGGCCGGAGCTACAGGCCAAGGTAAATCAGTTGGTATTAATGCTATTCTCGTATCCTTATTATACAAAAAACATCCATCTCAATTAAAGTTTGTTTTAATTGATCCTAAAAAAGTAGAGTTGTCTATTTATAGGACAATTGAAAAACACTTTTTAGCAAAATTACCCAATGAGGAAGAAGCGATTATCACAGATACTAAAAAAGTAGTTTATACCATCAATGCTCTTTGTATTGAAATGGATAATCGATATGAATTACTTAAAGAAGCGGGTGCAAGAAATATCAAAGAGTATAATGAGAAATTTATTAGTCGTTCGTTAAACCCTCAAAATGGGCATCGCTATTTACCTTTCATAGTTTTAGTAATCGACGAGTTTGCCGATTTAATCATGACAGCTGGCAAAGAAGTAGAAATGCCTATTGCACGATTAGCTCAATTGGCGCGTGCTATTGGCATTCATTTAATCATTGCCACACAGCGCCCGTCTGTAAATGTAATTACCGGTATTATCAAAGCTAATTTCCCTGGCCGTATTGCTTTTAAAGTATCTGCAAAAGTAGATTCTAGAACGATTTTAGACACTGGCGGTGCAGAACAGCTCATCGGTAGTGGTGATATGTTAGTATCCCACGGATCTGAATTATTACGTTTGCAATGCGCCTTTGTAGATACTAACGAAGTGGAAAAAGTAGTTGATTTTATAGGTTCCCAAAGAGGCTATCCAAGCGCTTTCGAATTACCTGAATACGAAGGCGAAGAAGGTAATGCAGAGGGTAAAAATGTAGACCTTCAAAATAGAGATAAATTATTTGAAGACTGTGCACGATTAGTGGTACAAACACAATCTGGTTCTACGTCTAATTTGCAGAGAAAATTCAACTTAGGCTACAATAGAGCAGGCCGAATAATGGATCAATTAGAAGCCGCGGGGATTGTTGGTCCTGCTATGGGCAGCAAACCTCGCGATGTTTATTTTAAAACCGAAATGGAAGTAGAACAGTTTTTATCCTCGCTACTTTAAACTATCTTTACCCCTACAAAATATAATATATAACTAATGAGAGCATTCCTTTTATTTATTAGTACTCTTTGCTTAAGCACCTTTTCGCTTTTTGCACAACAAGGCGATCCTAAAGCAAAAGCTATTTTAGCAAATGTGACTAAAAAAATCAATACCATAAAAAATATCAAAGCAAGTTTCTCCCTAAACCTGTCTAGTGCAAATAACAAAGTAAAAGAAACTAAAAAAGGTCAAATTCAATTAAAAGGCAACAAATACCGTGTTGCTATTGGTGGTCAAGAAATTATATGCGACAACAAAACTGTATGGACCTATGTTAAAGATGCTAATGAAGTTCAAATTAGTTCGTATAACCCATCGGAGCAAACCATATCTCCAGCAAAATTATTTACCAATTTTTACGACAAAGAATACAATTACAAATACCTAGGCGTGCGCATGTCTCAAAATAAAAAATGTGACGCTATAGAATTGATTCCAATTAGTAAAGGAAAACAATTTGCTAAAATTGAAATACTAATCGACCAAGCAACTTCGTTAATCATTGGAGGCAATGTTTTTGAGAAAAATGGAAATAAAATCCAGTATGACGTTACTTCTTTTGTGTCTAACGCTCCATTAGCAGATGCTATATTTTCATTCGATGCAAAAAAATATCCGAATGTAGAAACGGTAGATTTAAGATAAATGAATCAATAAAAATTTTAAAAAAAAGAGAAGCAAAAGCTTCTCTTTTTTTTAATTAAAACCTTCTGTTGTAGCTTCTTTATGAATTTTCTTTACTAAACCTTGCAATACATTACCAGGACCAACTTCTATAAACTTATCCGCACCATCTTGAACCATTTGTTGCACGATTTGCGTCCATCTTACCGGTGCTGTTAATTGTTCAATAAGATTTTGTTTTATTATTACAGGATCTGTTTGAGGCAATGCATTTACATTTTGATAAACAGGGCATATTGGCGTATGGAATTGCGTAGCTTCGATGGCAGCAGCCAATTCTTCGCGAGCCGGTTGCATTAACGGAGAATGGAAAGCACCGCCCACTTGCAATACTAATGCTCTTTTAGCACCTGCACCCTTCATAGCTTCACATGCTTTTTCTATTCCTTGAAGCGAACCGCTAATTACCAATTGACCAGGGCAATTATAATTTGCGGCAACAACTATTTCATCATTAATGGATGCACAAACTTCTTCTACTTTAGCATCTTCTAGTCCTAAAATAGCAGCCATGGTAGATGCTTGCAAATTGCAAGCTTTTTGCATAGCTGCAGCACGCATTGCAACTAATCGTAGCGCATCTTCAAATTGTAATGTTTTATTGGCAACCAAGGCAGAAAACTCACCGAGAGAGTGACCTGCAACCATTGCTGGGTGTGCATTTTCTAAAGACAAATAACGGATAACAGAATGCAAAAAAACCGCAGGCTGTGTTACATTGGTTTGTTTTAACTGTTCATCGGTACCATCAAACATGATATCGGTAATTCGGAAACCTAAAATTTCATTGGCTGTTTCAAAATATTTTTTTGCTTGATCGTTGCTTGCATAAAGCTCTTTGCCCATGCCTACAAATTGCGCTCCTTGTCCAGGAAATATAAATGCATTCATCTTATTTTTTATACAAACTTAATAAAAAAATGGAATACCCCCATTGTAATAAAAAACGATTTGTGTACACAAAAAAAAGGTACTTTTATGCTATGAACTGGATAGCCTTAACAAGCATAGAACAATTACATGCTATTAAAAATGATAATACAGGGAAAATTGCCGCTATATTTAAACACAGTACGCGTTGCAGTATTAGCACAATGGCTCTAAACAGATTAGAAAGAAGTACCGCTCCTGAAGCTGTAGATTTTTATTATCTCGATTTATTGCAATATCGATCGTTATCCAATGAAATAGCAACTATTTTCCAAGAAGAGCATGCTTCGCCACAGATTTTACTAATTAAAAACGGAAGCTGTTTTTATAACGAAACGCATGGAAGTATCAGCATGGAAGAAATAATTGAAGTAACGAATTAAACCCTTTTGCCCTTCCATTTACCAGATTGTAAATACCAAATACTGAGTACTAATAGAGAACTCCAATATACAAACTCAGACATCCAAGCCCATTGCAAACTTGCCTTATGTTGCTCTATTACTATAAAGCAATAAATAAGGTACACGCTTACGCAAGAAATTTCCATCACAAGATTAATAATGGTATTTCCTGTACCTACAACACCATTAAAAACTACTGTAGCCAGAGACATAATACCCATAGCTAAAACAATTACTTGCAAGCTTGGTAAGGCCATTTTTATAATGGCAATATCTTGCGTGTATAAAGTCAAAAAGGAATTAGCAAACAGCAATAATAAACTACATATTAGCAAGGTAAATCCTAAACTAATAATGGCTATACGTTTTATGATGTGCAAAACAAGATGCGATTGATCAGCCCCAATTGCTTTACTAACCAGCGTATTGGTGGTAGAAGCAAAAGCCCAAGTAGCTACCCCCACCACACCAAATATGCTTCTTAATATCTGAGAGCTGGCTAATTCTAATTTTCCTAAATGCTCTACGAAAATAAAAAAGATCTGCCATCCGCCTATACTAAATAGAAATTGCACTATTAATGGAGCCGCTACTTTTAAAGATTGCAGCATTGTAGCTACTTTTATTGCGCCTGCATTTTTCAATGTATAGCTTTTTGTATCTGAAGAAAATGCAAATTGACTTATCATAATAGCTGCATAAACTACTTCTGCAAATACAGATGCATAGGCTGCCCCTTGTATGCCCAACATAGGCATGCCTGCATGGCCAAAAATCAATAGATAATCTAACAAAATATTCGTGAGCGTGCTTAATAGGGAGCCCCAAATAAGACTCGTTGTTTTATTGATAGAAATGAAAAGTGTATTAAACAAATGTGTTAGCATCAAAAATGGTAAGCCCCAAATTCTAATGCTAAAAAATGATTGATTTAAATATCTATTTGTTGCATCGTGTAAAACTTGATCGTATAAATAAGGCACTAAAAGACTTGAAATCAACATAAGGATAAAAGAAAAACAAAGCACCAATACTATACTGTGCTTTAATAACGAAACCAAACCGGCATGATCGCCTTCTCCAATTCTTCTCGACATTTGTACTTGAATACCGCTACTGAGCCCGTAGCCCAACATACTTAACAATAAATAAAATACACCGCTCAATGCATTTACACCCAATTCACTAGCACCTAAACGACCTAAAAAAGCTGTATTTGTAAGGAAGCTTAATTGAGGAATAAGTATAGCCACAGACATAGGGGCAGCTATATTAATTATTTGTTTAAAGGAATATTGATTTTCCACAAGTAGTTAAATTTCGATATCAAATATACTTTATTAATAAGGGATTCTATAATTTCATTTGAATTAATAGGAAAGTAGTACTTCTCTACTTAATTTTACAAAACAAAAATAAACCAATGACTAATTTGAATTTACATACACTTTATTTAAACGACCAACTATCCAACGCTACTACTGAAAAAATAGTTTTGGTTATGTATCCTAATGGCATCACTAAAGCGAGTTTTGCTAAAAACAATATAGCAATTGAAATCTCAACTATAACTACCGATAATACGACACAATACATGGAGGAGATGTTATTTAATGAGTTAATAAACAATTACCTTTTAGACACTAAAGAGCTTACCACCCATATATATATTGCCCCAGAGCAAGGCATGTTGATTCCTGCTGCATTGCATGAGCCAACACCGGCTGAACATTGGTATCGCGCAATTCATTTTGTATCCAACAATCATCTTATACATCAATGCCCTTTCGATAACGGAACTGCAATGTATATCATGCATTACCCTAAATACCTTTTACAAACCATCGATACGCATTTTGAAAATGCTAGTATAAAACCTCTTGTAAGTTGTTTTAGCGCTACTCAAAAGAATCAAAACACCTTAATAACAGTGCATTTACATAATGCTTATTGCATGCTCACGCATTTTGAGAATGGGCATCTTCATTCCCATCAAATAATGCACAATAGCACACTAGAAGAAATTACCCAGCAGTTAAATATCTTATTAGCAAATAGTAATGCCTATTTGCTTGAAGTTTCAACTAATGATACCAATGCGAATGCAAAAGAATTGATTGGCTCTTATTTTGGAGAGCACATGACATGGATCCCGCAAAATAAATTTTATCAACACTTAGCAGCATGCGAATAATTAGTGGGCAATTAGGGGGCAGAAGAATACACCCTCCGAAAAACATGCAAGCAAGGCCAACAACCGACTTAGCCAAAGAGGGCCTTTTTAATACCCTTCGGTCTATGCTTGATTTTGAAGACTGCAATTGTTTAGAATTATTTGCTGGCACTGGAAGTATTAGTTTCGAATTAATTTCTAGAGGGGCTCAGCATGCAACACTAATAGAAAAAGACCCTTTACTTATTTCGTTTATAAAAAAAACTGCGCAAGCGTTTAAAATTGAAGAGCAGATACAAGTGCTACCTGCGAATGCACTTCAATGGATCCTAACAGGGAGCGCAACTTATAAACTGATTTTTGTAGACCCGCCATACGCCATTCCAGAGATGAAACAGTTGCCCGATATGATACTCAATGCTAATTTGCTCGATAAAGAAGGCCTGTTAATTTTAGAACATACACTGAATGTAAATTTCGAAAATCATCCTAACTTTACGAAACAGAAGAAATTCGGAACTACTTTCTTTTCATTTTTCAAACCCTAATTATGGCTCAACGTATTTGTCTTTTCCCTGGCACCTTCGACCCGATTACAAAAGGGCATACGGATATAATAGATAGGGCACTAGGCCTTTTTGATGCGCTGATAATAGGCATCGGTATAAATTCCTCAAAGCAACCGATGTTTTCTTTAGAGCAACGCATAGCTTGGATAGAAAGCATCTACAAAAATGAACCTAAAATAAAAGTGATCTCCTACGAAGGGTTGACCATTGATTGTTGTAAAAAACACAATGCTCAATTTATACTTAGAGGCATTCGATACATCAATGATTTTGAATACGAAAAAGCGATAGCAGATATGAACCGCATGTTGGCGCCCGAAATGGAAACCGTGTTTTTAACCTGCACTCCTTTATACTCTACCATCTCTTCTACCTTAGTAAGAGATGTCATTAGAAACCATGGAAATGTACATCAGTTTATACCAGATGCTATAGTGAAGGATTTTAATACGACCCCTTAAAAATTACTTCGAAATTTGGTCCTCCAATTAGCCCATGCATTTTGCAAGGCTTGCCAATCTTTCGTGCGCGTTTGCTTATCACTAGCCAACCAATAGCCTAAAAGCGAACCAAGTAAAATACCAAATAGTGACTTATTTCTTTGAATCATAAGAGTATAGTTATTTCTATTTATAATAGCGGTTTTCTAAAATATAATGCATTACCGTGTCGGGCATTAAATAACGTATAGATTTATTTTCTTTTACTAATGACCTGATAAGAGAAGAGGAAATTTCTATAAGCGGCGCGTTGACAACATTGATTTTTGCACCTACTTTATTATCAATTTCATAACCCGGTCTTTTATAAATGATGATTTCATAATTTGCAATTAAAATCTCTACATTTTTCCAACGTTCCAAATTCTGAAAACTATCGCTGCCCATAATAATGGAGAATTTTTCTAAAGGAAATTTATCATGCAAATAAGCCATAGTATCAATTGTATAAGACGGCTTTGGTAAAGAAAACTCGATATTACTCGCTCGTAAGTTATTATTGCCTTCAATAGCTAATTGCACGAGGTGTAATCTATCAAATTCATTAAGCAAGGTATGCGCAGGCTTTAAAGGATTTTGAGGAGATACCACAAACCAAATTTTATCCACTTCTGTATGTTCTAAAATATGATTTGCAATAATAAGATGCCCCGTGTGGATGGGATTAAAGCTGCCAAAATATAAACCAATATGCATAGATAATAATTTAAATAACGGACACCCAGATTTTTTCAGCGTCCTTTTTTCTAATACTCAAATGATAGCCCGCTATTTGAATAGCAATGGGATCGCCTAAGGGAGCAACCATTTCAAGCCAAACTGACTCTCCAGGCACGCAACCCATTTCTAACAAGGTTAAATGAAATTCGCTTTCATCATGTTTTGTTATCTTTGCTTTAGAACCCAAGGGCAATTCCGTTAAACGAATTTCTTCTAGGCTTGTTTCTTTCATACATGCAAAAATACATGTTGAGTAGTTGCTTACCTAAATTATTTATAAACTTTGCATAAATTTTCATAATGGCTATCCATTTTCACCAAGCTGACCAAAGCGTGGTATTAAAAAATAAAATACGACTAAAGCATTTTTTGGCTAGTATAGTTCAGGATTTTAGAAAAAATCATCGCATAGATACGATCAATTATATTTTTTGCTCTGACGAATATCTATTAACAATTAATCAAAAATATTTACAACACGATACCTATACTGATATAATTACATTCGATTTAAGCAATAACAAAACCGAAATTATGAGTGATATTTACATTAGCATTGACCGTGTAAAAGAAAATGCTCAAAAATTCAATAGCAGTATGGAACAGGAATTGCACCGAGTGCTCTTTCACGGCATTTTACACTTGTGTGGACTCAAAGACAAATCAAAACAAGATGCGGCCTTAATGAGAGCAAAAGAAGAATACTATTTAAATACCTATTTTAAGCAATAAGCATGAAAGGACTAGAAGTTTGTTACGAAGACGCGGAGTTGATAATTGTCAATAAACCATCTGGTTTATTAGTCATACCAGATAGATTTGATGAGCATGCGCCTACTCTAAAAAAAGAAATTGAAGCCTATTTGGGTGCAAAAGTATTTACCGTTCATAGAATTGACAAGGATACTAGTGGTGTTATCTGCTTTGCAAAAGATGAAACTACACATAAATACCTATCCAAATTATTTGAAGAACATAACATTGGAAAATGGTATTTAGGCCTAGTACATGGCAAACTAACACCTAATATAGGAAGCATAGAAAATAATTTAGCGGAGCATCCTGCCAAGAATGGCAAAATGATCATCGCTCATAAAGGCAAATTTTCGCATACCGACTATGAAGTAATTGAGGAATTCAAAAACTACTCTTTAGTTAGCTTTCAAATCCATACAGGACGCACCCACCAAATAAGGGTGCATGTGCAATCTCTAGGTCATAGTTTAGTTGCCGACCCCCTATATGGAGATGGTGCTGCGCTCTATGTTTCTCAGTTAAAAAAGAAATTTAATTTAGCTAAACTAGAAGAGGAAGAAAAACCAATTTTAAACAGATTGGCTTTGCATGCACATAAACTCAGCTTTAAAAAGGCTGATGGAAACATGGTATCAGTTGAAGCTCCGCTCCCAAAAGATATGCGTGCTAGCCTTCAGCAATTAAGAAAATGGAGTAAATAAATATTGATAAAGAATCTTATTTTTGCAATCTAAATACATACTAATGACAAAATCCACTATTAAGATAGACATTACGCTCGACGAAGATAAAATGCCAGATATTATTGAATGGGAAGCACCAGACGGAGGGGTAAATGAATTGCAAGAAGCCAAGGCCTTACTACTCGGGTTATGGGATGGCAAAGAAAAAAGTGCATTACGAATAGATCTATGGACTAAAAAAATGATGGTTGACGAAATGATTGATTTCTACTTCCAAACTTTTTACGGTTTGGCAGAAACTTTTGAAAGAGCTACAAAAAATCAAGCATTAGCTAAAGAACTAAAAGCATTTGCTAGTAGTTTTCAGAAAAAAGCTATGGATGCTTTAGATAAAGAACAAAACCAATAAAAAACAGCGTATGAGCTTAGAAGCTAAAATAATGGAGTCGTTGAAAACGGCTATGAAAGCTAAAGACGAAGTTGCTCTTCGCACCTTGCGTGCTATTAAAGCAGCTATCATCATTGAGAAAACAGCAGAAGGTGCTACTGGCGAAATAGATGAAGCAACAGAAATAAAAATGTTGCAAAAAATGGCCAAACAACGCAAAGATTCTCTACAAATTTTTGAGCAACAACAAAGAGAAGATTTAGCTAGTAAAGAACGTGAAGAATTGGTTATAATTGAACAGTTCTTACCAGCGCAAATGGGCGAAGAGGAAATCAAGCAAGCGTTACAGCTTGTTATAGCACAAGTAGGAGCTCGTTCTATGGCCGACCTAGGTAAAGTGATGGGTATTGCTAGTAAAGAATTAGCCGGAAAAGCAGACGGCAAATTAATTGCTTCCTTGGTAAAAGAATTACTTCAAAAATAAACTATGCTATTAGATTTTATCGCACTTGCATTTTTACTTTTTGGCTTGTATAGGGGCTTCAAAAAAGGCATTATCATGGGTGCGTTTTCTATGTTGGCATTTTTGATGGGCATCATATTGTCCTTAAAATTCACCCATTATTTTTCTACTTTTTTAATTGACCAGCATATTACGTCTAGCAAATGGGCTCCCTTCGCTAGTTTTATCTTAGTGTTTATCTTCTTTGTTTTGGCTATTCATTTAATTGGAAAATTTATTGAAAAAATAAGTTCGCTTTTACTACTTGGATGGGCCAATCATCTCATAGGTGCTATACTCTATGGTTTTATTTCCTTAATAGTTCTTTCTAGTTTTTATTGGTTTATAAATAACTTACATATAATTGATGCTAAGCATTTTAGTAATTCTAAAAGCTACGCAGTAATAGCACCTATTACACCTTGGATCATGGAGCATATGGGAAAAATTATTCCTTGGATTAAACCAGTATTCACAGATTTACAATTGCTCATCACCGCTATACCTTCTAAATAACATGTGGGTATTAATAGATAATTACGATTCTTTTTCTAATATTTTACATCATTATCTGCAGCAAATACGAGAATGTGTACTATTTAGAAATGATGCCATAACAATAGCTGAATTAAAGCAATTACAACCTTCAAGAATCATCTTATCCCCAGGTCCTAAAACGCCTCACGAAGCAGGTATTTGCTTAGATATTATAGCGCATTTTCATGCTACCACGCCGATACTTGGCATTTGTTTAGGCCATCAAGCATTGGGTATGTATTTTGGAGCACAATTAGTTCGCTCGGCATATCCACAACATGGTAAAATAAGCAGCGTTACGCACACACAGCACCCACTATTTACAGGCATTGATACTGCTTTTGATGTCATGCGGTATCATTCGTTGGCATTAAAAATGGAACCTAATAGCGCGCTAAAAACGATTGCTATTAGTAATTTTGACAACGCCGTAATGGCTATAGCTCATGAAGAATTTCCTATAATTGGCATTCAGTTCCATCCAGAGAGCATAGGCACTAAGGTAGGCATGCAATTATTAAAGAATTGGGCTGCAATTACCTTTTAGCTTTTTTAGCTTGCTGCATAATAACGATTGTTCCCAATAATAACACATAACCATAAATAACATCTTCTACTGGTATGGTATAAATTCTAATTCCCAAGTTTTCTGCATTGTTATAAAGCACCACTGGTAAGGATGTAAGTAATCCATTTACGATTAAAAAAGGAATTAATGCTACCAGAAAGGAATAAAGAAAAACTCGCAAATTAAATTGCGTTAATTTACTTCTTACGAAATATAAAAAGCAATTGACAGCGCCCGCTAATAACATTGTAGCAGCAGTGTAATATAGATCATGGAAAATAATCCCAATAATAATCAGCATTATTCCACTTATAAAAAAAAGCGACCACAACAATTTGCCTGCTTGCTTAATAGTAAAATAGGCATTTAAACATGTGTATATAAATGCACAGGCATAGGGCACTACAAGAAAAAACAACCACTCTTCTAAGGGTAATGCGCCTATTCTAAAAGAAAGCGTATAACGCGCATTAAAACTCCATACACCTAGATACGTATAAAGCATATCCCAGCACACATAAACGGAACCCACCCATAGAATGCCTACAAAAAGTGATTTCCAATACTTATAGAAATGTACTTTTTTATCAAAGCTCAATAAGAAAGGAAATAAAATAGTTAATATATCTATTGCCAAGTAGGTATAATTTCCCATACTATTAGTCATTACAATTTCCAATATTTTTTTGCAACTAACAACATGCCAAAAGATTCGCCATGTTCTTTTTCTAAATGCTTATGATGCATTTTGTGTGCCCATCTCCAGGTACGAATAAATTTATTATTTGATCTCGTAAACCATTTAAATCGCTGATGAATAATTACATCATGAACAATAAAATAAGTGAATCCATAAATTAAAATACCAACACCAATAGCTACCACCAATGGTGCACTGTTCATAGCGCCCAACATAATACATAGCCAACTTGGAATAGCAAAAATCAAAAAGAAAGCGTCATTTTTTTGAAAAGGAGTATAGCCGCCTCTGTGGTGATCTTCGTGAAGGTGCCACAGAAAGCCATGCATAAGATACTTGTGGGCCAACCAAGCCACTGCTTCCATTCCTAAAAATGAAAATAGTACAACTAAAACAAACAGGATACTCATATATGTGATTGAATAATTGCAAAAAATAGCAATTGTATTAATAACAGATTCACGGCAAATTGGTTGAATTGGTACTTTAAAAATTGCCATAAAATAGCTAACAATAAACTGATCAACCACCAACTTACATAATTACTCAAGGGCACGCCTGCCTGAAACCAATGCCAGTAGTGTAGCTTAATGGCTGCCGGCTCCATTACCCAATCAAAAAAAGTAGCAATAGTAGCAGCCGATAAGGGCGCTAGTATTTTATTAGCTGTAAATGCTTGCGATAAAGAAGCACTTGCATAAATAACAAACACCCAATTAAAGGCGATTAATAGCGGCACCTGTTGCCACGACAAACCCAACACTGTAGTGTAGGCATAATGACCAAATAAAATAGACTTATGAATACCCAACCATTCAATTGCAAATCCGAATGGGAAAACAAGCACTATCCATTTCCAAATATGCTTATGTTGCGCCGCTACAGCCACTACAAAAAACAGCATCATTATGAGCAAATGCCAAGGTGTGGTAAGCTGCATAATTGCAGGCTTGTAAAATAAAATACCTACAAATCCTATGATATGAAATAGGACAGCAATAAGAGTTAAGTTTTTTGTTGCAAACATAGTTTAATATTATTGTGTATCCCAAACCCAATCTGCTTCTCCATGCTTTAATTGCAGTAGGGAGCCATCGGATTTGCTTACGATCAAATCGCCCTTTTCATTAACCCCTTCTATTAAAGCTTCCCAAACAATAGCATCACTTTTGAATAGTTGCAATTGTGCTTTTTTGTACAAAAGGGTATGGTATAGCATATTGATTTCTGCTTCCTTAAAAGTAGTAATTTGTTTTAATATAGTCGCATAAAGTTCAATCATTAAATCATTAATATCATTGGGTTTGCTCCCTTCATGGAATAAAGAACCTGCATGAGGCAAATCTGCCATAGGCCCCTCCTGAAAAACATTGATTCCAATGCCAATCACCGAATACGCCCATTGTTGCCCACGAATAACATTCTCAATCAATACTCCCCCTGCCTTTTTGTCATCACGAATAATATCATTTGGCCATTTTATAGCACATCTAAGCGCCGGGTAAAAGCTGTGAATGGCTTGCACTACCGCCACTGCTATTGCTTTATTAAAAACAATCATTTTTGATAAAGGCAAATTGGGCTCCACTATAATGGACATGGATAAACTTTTATCTTTTGTTGCTGTCCATATTCTAGACCGTTGCCCCTTGCCATTCAATTGATGTCGGGCACTAACAATTTGTCCATTTTGCGCCTTATCGTCATCAATTAAGCGCATGGCATAATTATTGGTACTATCTACTTCATCTAGGTGTATGTGTAGATTATTAAACAGGTCTTTAACGTTTATTGACAAAAGATTTGCTAATTTTGAAAGATATATAAACTATAGATTGTAGAAATATAAAAAACAAATTTAACTAATTAAATGATTGAATCTACCAAGCAAACAAAATCGAATCGACTCAGTCGATCGAGCAAGTTATTTAAAACGATTATTAGCGCCATAGAAGAAAAAAAAGGGAATAACATAGTTTCCTTAGACTTAAAAAAAATAGACGAGGCTGTTGCCGATTTTTTTATCATTTGTGATGTGCAATCCCATACACAAATGAGTGCTATTTTGACCAACATTGAAAAACGCACTGCCGAAGAATGCGATGAAAAAGCGTATCATAGATCAGAAAGTAATGAATGGTCGTTGAGTGATTATATCAATATTGTAATACATGTTTTTGAAGTAAGCCAACGAAAATTTTATGATATAGAAGGCCTTTGGATGGATGCAGACAGAAAAGAACACAACTAAAAAGTAAACAAAATTTAAAAATGGAAAATCAAAAAAAAAATAAATTACCCAATTTCAAACCTTCAAAGGGACCTAAATTCAATATTTTCTGGATGTACGGCATCATCATTGCAGTAATCATCGGACTTAATATTTGGAATGGGGGTGTTGGAGGCAATTCGGTAGAATATACCTTTCAAATATTTAAAACACATTTTTTAGATAGTAATAAAGTTGATAAATTATATGTGTACAATAAATCTGAAGTAGAAGTACACGTTAAAAAAGGATACAAGCCTGCTATCATTAATTTCGAAATTGGGTCGGTAGAGCAATTTGAAAAAATGCTTGATGCTGCGCAAGCGACTAAAAGTGAACAAGAGAAAATTACTCCCATATTTGCAGAACGTGGCAATTTATTGAGAAGCATTGGCGAGTTTATCATTCCAGCTTTACTCATGATTGGCCTTTTTGTTTTGTTTATGCGCAAAATGGGCGGAGGTGCTCAAGGTGGTGGAGCAGGTGGCATTTTTAATATCGGCAAATCAAAAGCGCAATTATTTGAAAAAGGCACAAAAGTGAATATCACCTTTAATGATGTAGCCGGATTGGACGAAGCAAAAGTTGAGGTGATGGAAATTGTCGATTTCCTTAAAAACCCTAAAAAATATACTGCATTAGGCGGAAAAATACCTAAAGGTGCTTTGTTAGTTGGACCTCCGGGAACGGGTAAAACCCTTTTAGCTAAAGCCGTTGCGGGAGAAGCTCAAGTGCCTTTCTTTTCTATGTCTGGATCTGATTTTGTGGAAATGTTTGTAGGTGTGGGAGCAAGTAGAGTGCGCGATTTATTTAAACAAGCAAGAGAAAAATCGCCCTGCATTGTGTTTATCGATGAGATCGACGCAATAGGTAGAGCCCGTGGTAAGAATATGATGATGAGTAATGATGAGCGTGAAAATACCTTAAATCAATTACTTGTTGAAATGGATGGCTTTAGTGGCGACAGTGGCATTATTGTTTTAGCAGCTACGAACAGACCCGATGTTTTAGATGCAGCTTTATTACGCCCAGGTCGTTTTGATAGACAAATATCTATAGATGTACCCGATTTGGCTGGCCGCGAAGCAATATTCAAAGTGCATTTGAAAGGATTAAAAACCAATGAAAATCTTGATATCAAAAAATTAGCGTCACAAACTCCAGGTTTTGCAGGGGCAGATATCGCTAATATATGCAACGAAGCAGCGTTGATTGCTGCAAGAAAAGGGAAAGATCATGTAGATCTAGACGACTTTAACGATGCAGTAGACAGAGTTATTGGTGGCTTGGAAAAGAAAAATAAAATCATTTCACCCGACGAGAAAAATGTCATTGCCTACCATGAAGCAGGTCATGCCGTTGCAGGTTGGTTCTTAGAGCATGCTTATCCATTAGTTAAAGTTACGATCGTTCCAAGAGGCGATGCAGCTTTGGGTTATGCACAATATTTACCAAAAGAAAAATACCTTACCATCAAAGAAGAAATTCTTGACCGTATGTGTATGGCTTTGGGCGGAAGAGCAGTAGAAGAATTGATGTTCAATAAAATTAGTACCGGCGCATTAAGCGATTTACAATCGGTAACAAAAATGGCTTATGCTATTGTTTCGGTTTATGGAATGAATGATAAGATTGGCAACATTTCTTTCTACGATCCTAACAACGAGAATTCTTTTTCTAAACCTTATTCCGAAGAAACCGGAAAAATGATTGATGATGAAGTTCGAATTTTAGTAGACACTTCATACAAAAGAGTAAAACAATTATTACAAGATAAATTTGATGCGGTTAAAATCATTGCAGAAGAACTCCTGAAAAAAGAAGTTTTATTTAAAGATGACTTAGAAGTATTGATTGGCAAGAGACCTTTTCAAGAAGATAGCGAAGCACCAAAAGAAGCATCGGAAATAGCTCAAGTAACTGCAACACCAACTATAGAGGCTGAAGAAACAGCCTCCACTACAACAGAAGCTTAACAAACTTAATAAGCGATGCTTAAAAGGCATCGCTTTTCTTTTTTTGACATGGAAACATACACTACATCTAGAGGTCGAGAGAATATTTTAAGAAATATTAGAAAAGGCTTGAATGCCCACAGAGCACCTATGCCTTTCCCAGAAGCAGACAAAACAAACTTGCAAGACGCGCTTGCTTATTCCAATACGGCAGTAGATGAGTTATTTGCAACCGAATTTATTCAACTAGGTGGTAAATTTATTTATTGTGCCAACGAAGCGGAAATGCATGCGAATATTATCCAACTTATTGATCAACAAAATTGGAATGAAGTACTTTCATCTGATGAGAACACTTTGAATCAAGTGAATGCATTAAGTCCACATGCCATCGCAAGAATGACGCCGGATAATAGCTCTGCCGACGCGTGTATTACCTTGTGCGATTGTGCTGTTGCGAGGACTGGTTCCTTTATTTTCTCTAGCACACAAACCATGGGGAGAACAGCGCCTGTTTTTTATCCAGCTCATATTGTTGTACTCTATTCCGATCAAATTGTTCTTGATATCCAACATGCTATCGACTATGTAAAAGAACACAATCCAGATGGATTGCCTTCTATGATTAATTTAAATACTGGACCTAGCAGAACTGCCGATATTGAAAAAACCTTAGTCGTTGGCGTGCATGGACCAAAGGAAGTGTATTGTTTATTTGTTCAACGATAATTCCAGAAAATTATAATGAACCAGCCCTTTGAAGTAAGCGGACAATTAATAGATTTATGTTCCCGAACTATAAAAGCGGCAAAAATTTCGGTGCTTCATAATCGCATTCATGCCATCACCGAGCTCGATCATGCGCCCAATAATTATATACTACCGGGTTTTATCGATGCACATATTCATATAGAAAGTTCGATGCTTACCCCTAGCTCTTTTGGAGCAATAGCTGTAAAACATGGCACTGTAGCAACCGTTTCTGATCCGCATGAAATTGCCAATGTATGTGGCATTGAAGGGGTAGATTATATGATTGAAAACAGCCGACAAAGCCCTTTTAATATATTTTTTGGCGCGCCCTCTTGTGTGCCCGCAACAGCTTTTGAAACAGCTGGCGCTTGTATTGATGCTAAAGATATTGAGCAGTTGATGCAACGACCAGAAATATTTTATCTTACCGAAATGATGAATTACCCTGGCGTCTTACACAAAGACCCAGAAGTGATACGAAAAATAGCAGCTGCTCGCAAACAAAAAAAAACAATTGATGGCCATGCACCGGGCCTAAGAGGTGCAATGGCTGAAGCCTATGTCAATGCCGGCATAAGCACGGATCATGAATGTACTACGCTCGATGAAGCCTTAGAAAAAATAAACTTGGGCATGAAGATTCTCATTCGCGAAGGAAGCGCAGCTAAAAATTTTAATGCTTTACATAGTTTGATGGCAAGTCATCCTGAAATGCTTATGTTTTGCAGTGACGACAAACATCCTGATGAATTAATACAAGGTCATATCAATGAATTGGTTCAACGCGCTATTGATTTAGGGTATAATATTTATGATGTATTAATAGCAGCCTGTATCAATCCAATAAAACATTATCAATTACCGATGGGCATGTTGCGTGTTGGTGATCCAGCCGACTTTATCATTACTAATGATTTATCTTTTCATAGTATAAAAGCAACGTATTTAAAAGGACAGCAAGTTGCAGCAAACGGCCATTCTTATATTGACATTACTACTCAGCAAATCATCAATAATTTTAAAGCACAGCCTTATCAAATTACCGATTTTACAATTGAAGCGCATGCTACTACAAAGCAAATAAGAGTTATAGAAGCCTTAGAAGGACAACTTATCACTCAATCTAGCCTTCACGATGCGCATATACAAAACGGCTATATCGAAAGCGATGTGGACCAAGATGTTTTAAAAATGGTGGTCGTCAACCGATACACTGCTCACACAAAACCAGCAATCGCCTTTATTAAAAATTTCAATTTAAAAGAAGGCGCCATTGCAAGTACAGTAGGTCACGATTGCCACAACATTATAGCCGTTGGTGTTGATGATGAAAGTATTTGCAAAGCAGTAAATCTTATAATTGAACAGCAAGGTGGCATTGCAGTAGTCAA